>ENA-UZWX01003994-UZWX01003994.1-metagenome-genome-assembly--contig:-Day-4---50m-contig-3994_pt1 | contig 81674 bp, 68 predicted proteins | sample MGYA00260347_ERZ794907 | MGnify/ENA metagenome assembly ERZ794907 | reverse complement strand
TTGCAGCAGTAATTGCCATGAGTTAATTCCTCAGTTTTCAGTTATCCCCACATGAACACTTAAAATAAGTAATATATGGATGGGAATAAATAGTAAATTAGGTGTCATAAAAGCAATACCAAATAGCAATTGCTTTTATGAGTAAACGAAATGTTTTACTTAGTAACTTTTCTTAAAAAAAGAAATTACTCAGCTTCAACAAAACCGTCTTTTTCAGCTTGTACAACGATGTTTTGCTCACGACCAGAAATTACGGCGTTAGCAACAGCGTCACAGTATAAAGTTACTGCGCGGATTGCATCATCGTTACCAGGAACAATGTAATCAATGTTATCTGGGTTTGAGTTAGTATCTACAACAGAAACTACTGGGATACCAAGGTTGTTTGCTTCTTTAATAGCAATGTGTTCGTGATCGGCATCGATGATAAAGATAGCATCAGGTAAACCACCCATGTTCTTAATACCACCTAAGCTTTTATCAAGCTTTTCCATTTCACGAGTACGCATTAATGCTTCTTTTTTAGTTAAAGCTTCAAAAGTACCGTCAGTGCTTTGAGACTCAAGATCTTTTAAACGTTTGATTGATTGACGAACTGTTTTCCAGTTAGTCAACATACCACCTAACCAACGGTGGTTAACGAAGAATTGATCAGATTTAATCGCAGCATCTTTGATAGCATCACTTGCAGCACGTTTAGTACCAACAAATAAAACTTTACCTTTCTTAGAAGAAACATTGTTAATGAAAGCAAGAGCTTCATTAAACATAGGAACTGTTTGTTCAAGGTTAATGATATGAACTTTATCACGAGCACCAAAAATGAACGGCTTCATTTTTGGATTCCAGTAACGAGTTTTGTGACCGAAATGAACACCAGCTTTAAGCATATCGCGCATTGAAACGTTTGACATTGTATTTTCCTTTATGGGGTTAAGCGTTCATACACCCAATATGCACGACCCTTTTTGCTCATATAACCAAGTGGTTATTTGGCTGGGCACCCCGGCATACCTTATAAAGATGTATGTGAATTTATAATATGATTAATTTTGCTTACGCACTTTCACACATAAGTAAACAATCGATTTAGTTGTTGCTAAAATCAGCACTATTTACTTATTTAATAAAACCATAAATAGCAACTAAAATTTTAGCGGGCACTTTATACCATAAAACGATAATTTTAACCAGTTAAATAATTCGCTGGGATAATGTTTGATATCGCGGTAAAATTGATGAATAAGCATTTATTCAAAACTAATTTAAACTAATTTTAGGTAAACAATGACGACACCCTTATCATCCGTTCAGCTTTTCTTTCTTTACGATAGCCACTGTCCTTGGAGTTTTGCCACAACACCGCTGGTAAATGAAATTCACAAAGCCTACCCACAAATAACGTTGCATTTATGGCATAGCGCTTTTTTCTCATCTCTAAATGAAGCTGAAACACCAATAGAAGAGCAAGAGATTCTTGATGTTGAACAACTCGCCAACATTCACTTTTCAAGCGCTTATCGACAAATGCTAAATCAAGGCAGAGATTCAACGTTAGCGGCAAATATCATGACTTGGGCACAGTTAAAAGCCCCTAGCTTAGCACTACCGCTATTAAATGCTTTACAAGAAGCGCATTTTTGCCAAGGCAACAGTTTACAAAGCAAAGATGACTTGGAAAATATTATTGCTGAATTAAAATTATCGCCACCGGCAAAAATTTTTAAAAGTGACAAACTCAGCAAAGATGCACAAGAGTTAGTACAAGAAGTATTTGAACTGCAAGATATCATTGCCACCCAAGCAATCCCTGCTTTATTATTGGCTATAGATGATGAGTTGATTTTACTCAATCATAATTTTTATTTAACACAGCCTGAAGCCGTTGTAGAAGCCGTAAAAATAGAGTTAGACAAATATAACAAATAAACAAAGAGATCCATATGGCCATTAAAATAAAAAGCCAAGAAGAAATTGCAAAAATGCGTATTGCCGGACAACTAGCCTGTGATGTGCTTGAAATGATTGCCCCACATGTAAAAGTAGGTATCACAACTGATGAATTAAATACTTTGTGTGCTGAATATACTGAAAAGGTGCAAAATGCTATTTCTGCGCCATTAAATTATCATAGTTTTCCTAAATCAATTTGTACTTCAATTAATCACGTTGTTTGTCACGGAATTCCTGATCATACCGTATTAAAAGATGGTGATATCATCAATATTGATATTACCGTTATTAAAGATGATTACCACGGCGATACCAGTAAAATGTTCTTAATTGGTGACGTTTCAGCTGAAGACAATCGTCTATGCCGTTTAGCACAAGAATCTCTTTATGTGGGATTGAAAAAAGTAAAACCTGGCGCTGATTTTGGTGAAATAGGCACCGCCATTCAAAAGTTTATTAAAAGTAAAGGTCGCTATAGTATTGTAAAAGACTATTGTGGTCATGGTATTGGTATTGAGTTTCATGAAGAACCACAAATTGTTCATTACAAAAATAAAGCCGGTGAAAAAATGCGCGAAGGTATGTGCTTTACTATAGAGCCAATGATCAACTTAGGAAAAGCAAAAACTACCTTAGACCAAGAAGACAATTGGACGGTATACACAAGTGATGGTAAAAATTCAGCCCAATGGGAGCATACAATTGTCGTCACTAAAACTGGCTGCGAAATATTAACATTGCGAAAAGAAGAAACTATTAACCGACATCTTCATAACTAATAATTCATCAGCACTCTTAGCTGGTAATAAATAAAAGAATAGGTAAGCACGTGACTAATCACACCCTAGCAAATTATATTGTTCCACAGCATTTTATTGATAACTTGGCTATCACTGCAGATCCTTTATCTAGCAAAGATATTTGTCAATTAACGCTGGCTTTTAATGAATGGCTAAAAAAGGCCTTTAGTGATAATGATGTAAACAATTTACTGAATGCTCGTGCTATTTTTGTTGATGCCATACTGACGAAACTTTGGTGTCAACATCACCTTGATGAATTTCAAATAAGCTTGGTTGCCGTTGGTGGCTATGGGCGTGGTGAGCTACATCCCTATTCTGACGTTGACATTTTATTATTAACTCAAACAGAAATTGAACTGGATTTAGAAGAAAGAATATCCAGTTTCATCACTCAACTTTGGGATATAAAACTAGATGTAGGCCACAGCGTTCGCTCAATCACAGAGTGCTTAAAACAAGCCATTAATGATGTTACCGTTGCTACCAATTTAATGGAAATGCGGCAAATAGCGGGTAATGAGGCATTAACTCAGCAATTACTACCACTATTGAATGAAGACGTCTTTTGGACTTCAGAAAAGTTTTTTATTGCCAAGAGAGAAGAACAAAAAAAACGCCATCAGCAATACCACGGTGCTGCATATACCTTAGAGCCTAATCTAAAAGCAAGCCCTGGTGGGCTGCGCGATATTCAAACTATTGCTTGGGTTGCCAAACGTCATTTTCAAGCTGACTCATTAGAAGAGCTGGTTGAACACCAATACCTTTACCCCAATGAATTAGCTGAACTTATAGAAGCACAAGACTACCTTTGGCGTATGCGTTTTGCTTTGCACTTTGTCGCTAAACGTAGTGAAAACCGCTTGTTATTTGATTATCAAACCGATGTCGCCAAAATGATGGGCTTTGGTGATGAAGGTAAAGCCCCTGTAGAGCGTATGATGAAACGCTTTTTCCGTATTATTGCTCGAGTTGGTGAACTAAATAGCATTTTATTACAACGCTTTAAACAAGAAATAATTCAAGACTCTGAACATCTAGATAGCATAACTATCAACCAAGATTTTGAATTGGTGGATAAGCTTATTAATACCACTAATGATAGAATTTTCATGCGGCCAGTAAAAATGATCGAGATGTTTTTGATCATTGCTCAAGAGCCGGGCATCAAAGGGATTCATTCTTACACATTGAGATTAATGCGTAATGCTCGTCGTCGCCTCATTTCCGGCCTAATAGATTATGCCCAATGCCGTGAAATTTTCATGGCTATTATTAAGCACCCTCGCGGTTTAGGCTTAGCATTTAACTTAATGCATCGTCACGGTATTATCGGCTCCTACTTACCATCTTGGCGTAACATTGTAGGTCAAATGCAATTTGATTTATTCCACGCTTATTCAGTAGATGAGCACAGCTACCGCGTAGTAAAGAACCTTTATCAATTTAGTCAAAAAGAGCACAATCATAAATACCCACTTTGTAGCAAAATAATGCAGAAAATTCGCAAGCCTGAGGTTTTATACTTGGCAGGGATTTTTCACGATATTGCTAAAGGTCGAGGCGGTGATCATGCTAAATTAGGTGCGGTAGATGCCCTCATGTTCTGTCAATCACACCAGATGAGTAAGCATGACAGTAATATGGTTTCTTGGTTGGTAGAGAGTCACTTGCTCATGTCAGTGACAGCCCAACGTCGTGACATTAATGATGAAAATGTTATCCGCGCCTTTGGTGAAGTTGTCCGTGATGAAGCACACTTAGACTACTTATACTGCTTAACTGTTGCCGATATGCGCGCCACCAATGAAAGCCTGTGGAATAGTTGGAAAAGTAACTTATTGCAAGATTTATATTTTAATACCCTGAGAGCATTTCGTCGTGGCTTATCTAAACCAGTAGAAACACGCTCTAAAGTTCGTGAAAACCAGCAACAAGCGCTAGATATTTTAGCAGACTCCGATATTGATGAAAGTCAGTTAACCGCTTTATGGCAAGAGTTTAGGGTTGATTATTTCCTTCGTTACTCACCCGAGCAAATAGCGAGACATTGCCAACGCATCATAGGTCATAAAAGAGACGAACCACTGGTAATAATCAGTCCTAAACCCTACCGTGGCGGCACTGAAGTATTTGTTTTTGCTAAAGAGAAAATAAATACTTTTGCCAGTACCGTTGAACTCTTAGGCATGAAAAAGCTATCTATTCATGATGCTAAAATTATCACTACTAAAACAGGCTACACGGTAAATACTTTTATTATCTTAGACTCACGTGGTAAAGCGCTTAAGGAAAGTTATCAAACAACTGAAATCACTCAAGCATTAAGCGAGAGACTAAAACAAGATAACTATTGTGATATACCACTACAACCTGCTCGTAGAGAAGTAAAACAGTTTAAATTCCCCCTAAGAGCTAGTTTTATTAAGATTAACGCAAAAAGTAAAACAATGATTGAGATAATTGCCCTCGATAGACCCGGTTTATTGAGTAATATCGCGCAAGTATTTCAGCAGCTACAAATTAATATCCACTCAGCAAAAATAACCACTTTTGGCGAAAAAGCCGATGATGTTTTCACTATTTCAACCAGTGACAATATGGCACTAACCGAAGAGGAAAAACAACAACTTGCTGATAAATTAACCCAAGAAATAGATTAACTTTACCTTAAATTAGACAGGAAAATACCCATGACCGACTTGAAGGCATTATCAGCAACGATAGAGCAAGCTTTTGAAGATAGAGCTAATATCAGCCCATCAACTGTAACTGAAGAAATAAAAACAGCCGTATTAGATGCACTTGCAGCCCTTAATAATGGCTCCGCACGTGTGGCTGAAAAAATTGAGGGCCAGTGGCATGTACACCAATGGCTTAAAAAAGCCGTGTTACTGTCATTTCGTATTTGGGACAACCAAGTTATTGACGGCGCTGAAAGTACCTTTTTTGATAAAGTGCCAATGAAATATGATGGTTACACTCAGGCCATGTTTGAAGCAGACGGCGTACGCGTTGTTCCTGGAGCCTCTGTGCGCACTGGCAGCTTTATCGGTAAGAATGTAGTAGTTATGCCTAGTTTTGTTAATATTGGCGCTTTTGTCGATGAAGGTTGTATGGTTGACGGTTGGGCAACTGTAGGCTCGTGTGCACAAATTGGTAAAAACGTACATTTATCTGGTGGTGTTGGTATTGGTGGTGTTTTAGAGCCATTACAAGCAGGACCAACCATTATTGAAGACAACTGCTTTATTGGTGCGCGCTCTGAAATTGTAGAAGGTGTGGTGATTGAAGAAGGTGCGGTTATTTCAATGGGGGTTTATATTGGTCAAAGTACCCGTATATATGACCGTGAAACAGGCGAAGTTCATTATGGCAGAGTGCCAGCTGGCTCTGTAGTAGTACCAGGTAACCTACCATCAAAATGTGGCAAATACAGTTTATATGCTGCCATTATAGTGAAAAAAGTTGATGCTAAAACACGAGCAAAAACTGGCATTAATGAATTGTTGCGTTTAGCTGAATAAAATTTCAAGCTTTATTTACTATAGAAAAAGGCTGTAAAGTTAACACTTTACAGCCTTTTTTATCAAAACTGATAACCTTACTGTTTTAATTTTTCATCTAACTCTTCAATTTTAGCCTTCCAAATGGCAGGACCAGTTACATGAGCAGATTCACCTGAACTATCAACAGCAACGGTAACAGGCATATCTTCAACTTCAAACTCATAAATAGCTTCCATACCTAGCTCTTCAAAGGCAACAACGCGCGCTTTCTTAATCGCTTTAGAAACTAAGTAAGCTGCACCACCAACGGCCATTAGATACACTGATTTATGTTCTTTAATGTTTTCTACCGTTGCCGCGCCACGCTCAGATTTACCAATAGAGCCTAAAAGACCTGTTTTAGACAGCATTAATTCTGAGAATTTATCCATACGAGTCGCCGTTGTAGGACCTGCTGGGCCAACAGCTTCATCACCCACAGCATCAACAGGACCCACGTAATAAATAAACTTATCGGTGAAATCAACCGGTAGCTCTTCACCCGCAGCTAACATATCTTGAATACGTTTATGAGCTGCATCGCGACCTGTTAAAATAGTGCCACTAAGCAACACAGTTTCACCTGTTTTCCATTCGCCAATATCGGCTTTAGTTAAACCATCAACATTAACGCGGCGAACATTTTCACCTACTTCCCAAGTAATATCTGGCCATTCTTCTAATTTTGGAGGTGTTAAATCAGCAGGACCTGAACCGTCTAAGTGAAAGTGTACATGACGCGTTGCAGCACAATTTGGGATCATTACCACAGGTTTAGAAGCCGCATGCGTTGGTACTGCATTAATTTTTACATCAACAACAGTCGTTAAGCCACCAAGACCTTGTGCGCCAATACCTAAATTATTAACACGCTCAAAAATCTCTAAACGTAATTCTTCTTCCGCATTTTGCGGACCTCTATCCATTAACTCTTGAATATTCACAGGATCCATTAAACTTTCTTTGGCAAGAACACCTGCTTTTTCTGCCGTACCACCAATACCTATGCCTAACATTCCTGGTGGACACCAACCAGCCCCCATGGATGGCAAGGTTTTCACTACCCAATCCGCAATAGAATCAGATGGATTCAACATCGCCATTTTGGTTTTGTTCTCACTACCGCCGCCTTTGGCAGCAATCATCACTTCAATTTCATCCCCTTCAACAAGGTCAATATGAACAACAGATGGGGTATTATCTTTAGTATTCTTACGTGCGCCCGCTGGATCAGCAACAATTGAGGCTCGCAAAGGGTTGTCAGGATTCATGTAAGCACGGCGAGTACCTTCATCAACCATTTGCTGTACAGTCATATCAGTTTTATCCCACTTAACCGCCATACCAACTTTAACAAAACAAGTCACAATGCCAGTATCTTGGCAAATGGGACGTTTACCTGTGGCTGACATGCGTGAGTTAATCAGGATTTGTGCAATGGCATCTTTTGCCGCAGTGTTTTGCTCTTTATGGTAGGCTTTTTCTAACGCCTGAATAAAGTCTAGAGGATGATAATAAGAAATATATTGCAGTGCATCTTCAATACTATCGATTAAGTCTTGTTGTTTGATTATTTTATCGGACATCTTGCTCTCAGCTTTCGTTAAAAGTGTTTATACCCAAGCGAACTCAACATACGAATTTCAGGACTACTGAGCAGGGTTGGTTTAGAAACATTTTATGCTGCGTTATTGATTTTGATAAGGGAACAACAATTCTCTACAATCAATGCCTTGCCTAAAGATGTTTCTAATTGCAACTGAAACCTGCATTTTGAATTCACTTGGGTATATAATATATTTCTATTATAATACCTTGCTATTGAAGCTGCTGCTAGTAGCCAATAGTCGAAATATCAGAGAAACAAAACCTTGCCTTCATCATTTCCTCTCACTTTGTCAGTAAAGCCTTTAACTTTGCCAAATGATGTCACCCCATTAAGTTTATTTTCCCCATTAGCAAATATGCCATGGGCAATGTGGTTAGACTCAGGACAAGGTGATCATATTGATGCTTGCTTTGATATTTTAGTCTGGCAACCAGAAGTGACCCTATGCACTTACGGCAAACAAACGCATATACATTACCTTAAAACTGATGATACACACATAAGTGAAAAGGATCCTTTATCATTACTAGAAGAGGTTCAACAGCAAGTATTAACAAAAGTAGACACCGCTAGACTAGAAACTTCAAAACAAGATTTACCTTTTTTAGGCGGAGCATTAGGCTACTTTGCTTATGATTTAGGACGACGCTTTGAAAAACTGCCCGAACAAGCGAAGCAAGATATTAATGTGCCAGATATGGCGTTAGGTATATACAGCCAAGCCGTTATTTTTGATCATAAAAAACAGCAGTTCTCCTTAATTTGCCCACAAGATCAGCGCTCAGAGCTTGAGAGCTTTTTACAAAAACAAATCTCATTAAGCAATCGCAATACCCGCTTTGCTACCAAGCAAAATAGTTTTGCGCTAACTACTTGTTGGCAAAGCAATATGGACAAGCCCACTTATGGTGAAAAATTTAAGCTCGTTCAAGAATATTTATTAAATGGTGATTGCTATCAAATCAACTTGGCTCAGCGCTTTAGTGCTGATTATCAAGGAGATGAATTTCAGGCCTACTGTGCTCTTCGTGAAGAGAACCAAGCGCCCTTTTCTGCGTTTATTCGCCTTGAAAATGCTGTCATATTAAGTGTCTCACCTGAGCGTTTTTTACAGTTATCACAGGGGAAAGTACAAAGTAAGCCCATTAAAGGCACCATGCCAAGAAGTCAGGATAAAGTACAAGATAAGCAAAATGCTGACATCCTTAAGAACTCAAACAAAGATCGTGCTGAAAATGTCATGATTGTTGACTTACTTCGTAATGATATCTCAAAAGTATGTCAAGCTAACACCGTTGTTGTACCTAAACTATTTGATATCGAAAGCTTTCCTGCAGTGCACCATTTAGTGAGCACAGTAGAGGGAAAATTGGCTACAGAGTTTAATGCTAACAATTTATTACGCGGTGCATTTCCGGGTGGCTCAATTACGGGGGCACCTAAAATTCGCGCCATGGAAATCATCGAACAATTAGAGCCTCATAGACGTGGCGCGTACTGTGGCAGTATCGGTTATATATCGAGCTGTGGCACTATGGACACGAGTATTACTATCCGTACCCTAGTCTGTGAAAAAAGCGCTAATGAACAAGCTACAGACAAAGTATACTGCTGGGCTGGAGGCGGTTTAGTTGCCGACTCAACAGCAGATAGTGAATACCAGGAAACTTTTGATAAAGTGAATCGTATCCTACCCGTGCTAAGTAAATTGAATCAAAACATGAGCGAGTAACAAATGAACAAGGATGAATTTTTAACCCGCTTTCATTTAAAGCAATTGGCACAATCAAGCCATAATTATCAGCACCATTTGCCCCTAAAATCAGCCGCTGTGCTTATTGGCTTAGTAGAAAGCGATGAGGATGACTTAGGTTTACATGTGCTATTAACAAAGCGCTCAAGCCACTTAAAACATCACCCTTCCCAAATAAGCTTCCCTGGAGGCAAAGCCGAGCCTGAAGATGACAATCTTATTGCTACAGCGTTAAGAGAAGCACACGAAGAAATAGGTTTAAAGCCTGAATGTGTCTCGGTAGTAGGCCAGTTCCCTAACTATGAAATAATCAGTGGTTACCAAGTCACGCCAATTGTGGCGATAATTGATACCCCGCAAAGGTACCAACAAGACGACAATGAAGTCGCTGAAATTTTTCAAGTGCCCTTACAACACTTCTTACAAGGTGAAAGCCATCATTGCATCAGTTCTCTTCGACATGGCCGCCATCACAACATCCACTTTTTCCCATACAAGCACCACAATATATGGGGTGCAACTGCAGCTATGCTAAAAGATTTAATCGAGCATATAAAATAATAAAGCAGCTTTAAAGTCAGTTAGTAAAAACTTATCGACAACTTATGTTGTTAAAGTTGATGACTTTCAGTTATTATTAACCACATTAATAACAGCACAAAGCACTTTTGGCGAAATTTTATTCAGGATTACTCATGATTAGTGTATTTGATATGTTTTCAGTTGGCATAGGTCCTTCAAGCTCTCATACGGTTGGGCCAATGAAGGCGGCTAAATTATTTGTTGATGAGCTAAAAAAGCAATCTCAACTGCTAACTATTGATCGAGTAAAATGTGAATTGTTTGGCTCTTTAGGGCAAACCGGCATAGGTCATGGTACCGGAAAAGCGGTGATTTTAGGGCTATCGGGCGAAATGCCCGAAACTATCCCCGTTGATGCCATTGATAAGATTCTGACTGATGTGGTTGCCTCACAAAAAATTCAGCTTGATGGCCAACATAATGTCCACTTTCCTAACAATGATGCCATTATTTATCATCATAGAAAAACGTTACCAGCGCACGCCAATGCAATGACACTTTTTGCCTATCAAGGTGAAAACATTGTTTTAGAGCAAACTTACTATTCAATTGGTGGCGGTTTTATCGTTGAAGATTGTGATTTTGAAAAAGAAAAAGACAAAGCTTTGTCACTGCACTCTAATATTGATAAACCTCATAAATTTACCAATGCGGCAGAATTATTAACACTTGCACAAGAAAGTGGTTTAAGCATCAGCACTATGATGATGAATAATGAAAAGTGCTTAAATGACGAAGCCAGTATTCGAGCGAAACTGATCAATATATGGCAAGCAATGCGTAGTAGTGTAGAGCGCGGTATGAATACCGAAGGTATTTTACCGGGCGGATTAAAAGTTAATCGTCGCGCGCCAGCTTTACATCGCTCATTAAAAGTAGAAAAGTCTAATGATCCATTAATGGCAATGGATTGGGTTAACCTATTTGCCTTGGCAGTCAATGAAGAAAATGCAGCAGGCAGTAGAGTGGTTACAGCACCAACAAATGGTGCCGCAGGCATAATCCCTGCAGTATTATGTTATTACGATAAGTTTGTACAACCGGTAACGGATGAGGATTGCGTTCGTTACTTGCTTACCGCTGCCGCCATCGGCATTTTATATAAAACCAATGCCTCTATTTCCGGCGCAGAAGTAGGGTGTCAAGGAGAGGTAGGCGTTGCCTGCTCAATGGCTGCTGGTGCCCTAACAGAAATTATGGGTGGTACGCCAATACAAGTGGAAAATGCCGCTGAAATAGGCATGGAGCACAACTTAGGGTTAACTTGTGATCCTGTTGGTGGCTTAGTACAAGTACCATGTATTGAACGTAATGCTATGGGCTCAGTAAAAGCAATTAATGCTTCTCGTCTAGCGCTTCGAGGAACAGGAACATCTAAAGTTTCTCTAGATAAAGTAATCAAAACCATGTGGGATACAGGTAATGATATGAAGACTAAATATAAAGAAACTTCCCGTGGTGGCTTAGCAGTAAATATTATTGAATGTTAATAATCAATAACGAGTTTTTAGTGACGAGTAGCGAAAACAACATACAAAAGTGAAGTGTCTTCGTCACTCGAAACTTTGCTTACTCGTTACTAAATCAATTCGCTACTTTTCTTGTCAACAACTTTTACCGACTAATAAGTTGGTAGCTTAACGCCTTTTAACAGCTCTTCAACTTCTAGGTTGTTTTTCATTATCATAGCACGCGTAACAACATCTTTAGTTAAATGAGGTGCAAAACGTTCGATAAAGTCAAACATATAGCCACGTAAAAAACTTCCACGCCTAAAGCCAATTTTAGTCGTACTAGCTTTAAATAAGTGACTCGCATCAATAGTTACTAAATCACTATCAATTTTAGGGTCAATCGCCATTGTTGCGATAACGCCAATACCAACACCTAGGCGAACATAGGTTTTAATCACATCAGCATCGGTTGCGGTAAACGCAATTTTAGGCTCTACTCCTGCTTTTTCAAAAGCGGCATCAAGCTCAGAGCGCCCAGTAAAGCCAAATACATAAGTGACTAAAGCGTATTTAGCAATATCGGCAATAGATAAGTCTTGTTTTCTTGCTAACGGATGATCTTTTCGAACAATGATACTTCTATTCCAGTGATAACAAGGTAGCATCACCAAATCATTATATAAATGCAATGACTCAGTAGCGATAGCAAAATCGGCCTCACCTTTCGCTGCAGCATCACTTATTTGTGCAGGGGTGCCTTGAGACATCTGCAATGATACTTTCGAATATTTTTTAATAAAACCTTGAATAACTTCAGGCAAAGCATAGCGCGCTTGCGTGTGCGTGGTAGCAATTCGCAAACGGCCTTCATCAGGTTGAGTGTGTTCACGGGCAACTGCTTTTATACCTTCAACTTTCGATAAGATTTGCTGAGCAATATTAATGACTTCTTGCCCTGCAGAAGTAACATGAGTTAAATGTTTACCGCTTCGACCAAAGATTTGAATACCTAGCTCATCTTCAAGCATACGAACTTGCTTAGATATACCAGGTTGAGAAGTGAAAAGTGCTTCTGCTGTCGCAGAAACATTGAGGTTGTTATTTAGCACTTCAACGATATAACGCAATTGTTGCAATTTCATAAATAGACTTAACGTGTTTGTTTAGGAACTTTCTTATACCAAAATAATATACTTAATTGAAAGTTTATTCCATATCAAATTCTCTTTTTTGTAAATTTAATTCAACATTTCACCTAAAAGCTACTAATATTTTTTTAAACTAACTTATTTTTTACATTTAATTTACAAGTTTTCAATTAACTTTCCCTATACTATAAAAATAAAATTCAAGTTGAGGTTAAGTTATCCTTTGCTAAACATAACATTTTTTGTAGACTGCTAATTATCCAAGTGAAAAATGCAAAATTGGTGTTATTCACATTTATAAAATAAGAGCTTTTTTATGATCGCTATAATCATAGGCCTAATAATCGCCTTAATCATTTTTGTTGTTGTTATTAGCGCCATTCAACAACATAAAGAAAAACAAGAAGCAGAAAAACGCGTTAAGTTTGCGAAACAAAAAGCGATTATAAATGAAAGTGAAGAGCTCTTAATCAATTTATCTAACCTACCTGCAAGCCCCAATTTAGTTAAAGTATTAAACCGTAGAAGCTTAAATGCCGCAAAACTCATGAAGGAGTTAATGCCTGATGCTAAGGGCATCAAAATAAGAATACTAGAGCTGACTTCTCGACTTGAAGCAGCAGAAGATTTAGCTGCAAACCAAGCTAACGATGAAGCTTTTGCTTTGCCTGATAATGATCAGCAAATTTTAACCATTTTACAATGTATTAAAAAATTACGCGCCACAATAAAGTCAGAGCAAAGTAAAGGTAACCTCGACGCACAAACCTTTACTAAAGAAGATCAACGCCTAGATGCCATGCAGTTGAAAATCAATATTGAAAGTTTAATTAAAAGGGGCTCACAAGCACAGATTAAGGAAATGCTTGGCTCAGCTCGACAATATCTTGAAAAAGCTTTACAAACTTTAGCAAGTCACCCATTGAAAACAGAATATGTAAGTACTAAGCAGTCTGAAATTTCAAATCAACTCAATGATATAATGGAGGCGTTGAAAAGCACTAATGCACAAGATGCTGCTAAGAAGGCCAAAAGTGAAGAAGATGAGTTGGATATGCTATTTCAACCCAAGAAAAAGTGGTAAGCCATTAAGCGACTACTTTCAAGCCAGCATTTTGCTGGCTTTTTAATATGACCTCACACAGCATCTATCACAACGTATGTTAAACAAAATCAATACAATTACACTACCATCATTTTTGCGTAAAGCTATGAAAGCTTACGCATTGAAAGCGCTAATAAGACAACAAGGCTGTGAACTGCAGCGTATAGGTCGTTCTCGTAATTGGCAACTTAAAGCAAACTTTGAGCAAATACAAGCCATCATACACCTAATAGAGCTTGCCAATGAGCCAAGCTGGGCGTGGTTAGCCAAACTCCTTCATAATGAGTATCAACACCTAAGTCATGATGAACTAATCAGCATTGCAAATAAGCTTGATAAGATTACATTAAGCGCGTTAATAGCGAGAACAGACTGCACAATTGCACAGGCTAGGAAAGTGATTGATGAGTTAGAAGGGTTAGATTAAGAAAACTTGTAGTGAATTTATCATATCTATTTCAAAGGCTATTTTGAATAAAATAGCGAGCTAATAATCACGAGTTACGAAAAGCGATACTGAAAATGTGGTCGTTCGTAACTCGAAACTCGGCTCCGGTAACTACTTCTCTTTTGCCGTTGCTTTTTTCTTAACAGCTTTCTTCTTAGCAACTTTTTTCTTAGGCTTAGGAATATCTTCTACCCAGTTTCCGTCAATATATTTTGCCGTCCAGCCAGTAGCTTTACCTTCAACTTCGCTCATGACATATTGCTCTTTAGTCTTCCGGCTATAGCGAATAACAGCTAGCACACCATTGTGATCTTGCTCTGGCGCATCAGCTAAATAATAAAACTTAGCTGAAATCCTGTCTCTGAAGCGCTTTAACTCGGCTACTTTTGGAGCACGTGTTTCACGCGAACGTGGAAAAGTATTTGCCGCAAGAAAAATACCAGCTGCACCATCACGCAAAACAAAATGTGCATCAGACTTTTCACACTCAAGCTCAGGCAGTTGTACTGGATCTTCTTTTGGTGGCGCAGCTTCACCACTGGCAAGCAACTTACGAGTATTTTTACACTCATCATTGGTACAATCAAAGTACTTGCCGAAACGACCTGATTTTAGTTCCATATCTGATTGACAACGATCACACTCTAACACTGGGCCATCGTAGCCTTTTATTTTAAACGTGCCCTGCTCCACTTCAATGCCATCACAAACGGGGTTATTACCACACACATGCAATTTACGCGTTTCATCAATTAAGTAGCTATCCATTGCAGTATTACATTTTTGGCAACGATGCATAGCCCGTAAAGCTTCGGTTTCTTGATCTTCAACTAAAACACTTACCGCCTCTTCACCAGGCGTTAAGTTCATGGTGGTTGTACAACGCTCTTTAGGAGGTAAAGCATAACCTGAACACCCTAAAAAAACCCCTGTAGAGGCGGTTCTAATGCCCATTTTACGATTACAGGTTGGACAATCAATATCCGTTAATACTGGCGAGTTATTACGCATACCACCATCATCAACATCTTTGTTTGCTAAGGTTAATTTTTTACTGAAATTTTTATAAAACTCGTCTAAAACACCTTTCCAGTCAAGCTCTCCAATGGCAATAGCATCAAGCTCTTGCTCCATATTGGCAGTAAAATCATAACTCATCAGCTTTTCAAAACTCATTGACAAGCTATCCGTGACAATCTCACCCATTTTCTCGGCATAAAAACGTTTTTTATCTAAACGCACATAACCACGATCTTGAATAGTTGAAATGATAGAAGCATACGTTGATGGACGACCAATTGAGCGTTTTTCCAATTCTTTAACTAACGATGCTTCACCAAAACGCGCAGGAGGCTTAGTGAAGTGTTGGCTGGCATCTAAGCTATCTAACGTTAATGCCTCACCTACCGCTAAATCAGGTAAATGCTTGTCGTCACCTTTAGATAATTGTGGGTGAACTCGAGTCCAACCATCAAACTGCATTACTCGACCTTTAGCTTTTAAATCAAAGCCTGCAGCACTAATAGTCAAAGTACTCACGGTGTAACGTGCCGCAGTCATCTGACAAGCAACAAACTGACGCCAAATTAACTCATAAAGCTTTTTAGCATCAGCATCTACACCTTCAAGCAGTGCCGCTTCAAGTTTAACATTAGAAGGACGGATTGCCTCATGCGCCTCTTGAGCGCCGGCTTTAGAGCCATACACTTTTGGCTTTTCTGGTAAATAATTTTCACCAAAGCTTTTACTGATAAAAGTACGACACATATCAACAGCATCTTTACTTAAATTAGTTGAATCGGTTCGCATATAAGTAATGTGACCCGCTTCATACAAGCGTTGAGCCAAGCCCATAGTGCGCTTAACACCATAACCTAACTTAGTACTCGCTGCTTGTTGCAAGGTAGAAGTAATAAATGGCGCAGAAGGTGTGCTTTTTGATGGTCTATCTTCACGTTTACTAACGGCATAATCTGCCGACTTCAATACCGATAATGCTTTATCTGCATCCGCTTTATTGGTTGGTTTAAATGCTTTGCCATTTTCATGAGTGACATCAAGCGCAAGAGATTTTTTGTTACTAGCATGCGTATCGGCGGCAATTTCCCAAAACTCTTTCGGATCAAAGGCTTTTATCTCACGCTCTTTTTCAACCACCAATTTTACCGCAACGGATTGCACACGACCTGCAGATAAACCCCTAGCAACTTTTTTCCACAACAGCGGGCTAACCATAAAGCCAACAACACGATCGAGAAAACGACGCGCTTGTTGAGCATTGACACCCGGCATACTTAATTCGCCCGGCGTCGAGAAAGCTTGTTGAATGGAGCTTTCCGTTATTTCGTTAAATACTACACGACGAAACTTTTCATCATCGCCACCAATAATTTCTTTTAAATGCCAAGCAATCGCCTCTCCCTCGCGATCCAAATCGGTTGCGAGATAGACAATTTCAGCTTTATCGGCAAGCTTTTTAAGCTCGGTAACCACTTTTTCTTTGCCGGGCAGAATTTGATAATTAGCTGCCCAGTTTTTATCTGGGTCTATACCCATACGATTCACAAGTGCTTGTTTGTCGCGCTTAGCTTTGTATTTTGCTTTTGCCTCAGGTGCCATTTTACGCACTTCAGCAGGCGACTTTGCCGCTACTTTTTTGCCCGTACTACTGTGGGGTAGGTCACGAACATGACCAACACTCGACTTAACAATAAAGTCTTTTCCTAAATATTTATTAATTGTTTTCGCTTTGGCTGGCGACTCGACAATAACCAGTGATTTTGCCATAAAAATTTATAATCCTACTCATTCGACAGTTCATCTACAAAAGATGATGAATTTATTTTTGTCTTTTTATTCATTCATTATTTGAGCTTAAAAGTGCGAGCATGCTCTTTAATATCACTCAAATAACGCTAAAATCAATTTCATCTAAAAAATATGATTGCATACCTATTTATACATATATCTATAAATATGCAAATTGACAAGCATTTATTTTTTACGCTCACTTGCATGCCTATAACTACTCATTGCTTTTGGCTATAATGTCTACTTAACCCTATTTTCTGCGCAATCATAATCGACTTTGTCGGAAAAAATAAGAGTTAAATACTAAAAATTTAAAATTGATCTTATAACTTATCCGTTAACGGTGATAAAAACAGAGATAAAAAATGCCCCAATTAACAGCACAATTTAAAGAAAAATTAACACAATGTTTATGCCCTCCAGGTAATGGTGTCTTTACGGTAAACACAGCCAAAGAGCGTAAAGAGCAACTTCATCAGGCTATTTTCGGCCAAGCAAACGATATAAAAGATTTATGGAAAAACATCTTAAATGAGCTGCCAGAGGCCTCTGGTGCTGTTATTTTAGGTATAGCATCCGATTGTGGCGGTGGTATTTTACGAGGAGCCAATTGGGGACCTTTATTTCTTCGCTCAACCCTGCTTGAAAATCATCCTGAACTTAACGCTTTTGACCTAGGTGATATTCGAGTTATCCCGCATTTACTTTCAGATAAATATTTAAATGACGCCACCTTAGCAAACTGTCGAAAAGCCCTGTATCAAAATGCGCAATGTGAATTTTGCGTGAGCCCGCTAAGCATCACCGAAGATGTATTACACGATTTTTACGCTGCCTTTCCTGATAAAGGCATTTTTGGTTTAGGTGGCGATCACAGTGTTAGCTACCCACTTACCAAAACCTATTTACAAGCGAAGAAAAAGCAAGGTAAGCGTACTGGTATTATTCATTTTGATGCCCATACTGATTTATTAGTAGAGCGCTTAGGAATAGATTTATGCTTTGGCTCTTGGTGTACTCACATCTTGGATGATTTACCGGCGCCTGAGCATTTAATACAAGTGGGTATTCGCTCAAGTGGTAAGCCAAAATCTCATTGGGAAAGTACTTTTGGGGTTAAACAGCACTGGGCAAATGAAGTAAAAGAGTTAGGTGTAGAAAAGGTGATTGATAATATTCTTGCGCAATTAGCCGAGCAAAATATTGATGAGCTTTATGTCAGTTTTGACATTGATGCCATTGACGATAGTTTTGCCAGTGCAACAGGTACACCTGAGCCAGACGGTTTAATGCCTGAAGAAGCAATGGCAATATTGCGCTCTATTGCTGCGAAATACCCAATAACGGGTGCTGATATGATGGAAATAGCGCCATTCACCGATAGCTCTGGTCAAGGCGAAGTTAGCCGTGATAAAACCTTGAAAGTTGCAGGTGAAATTTCTGCTTTTTTAATTAATGAAATGAGTGAAAAATAGTCAAAGTTTTAATAAACTGAGCTCATAAAGAAGCCGCTTAACTTATCAAGTTAAGCGGCTTTTTATAATATTTATAAAACTAGTTGTTGAAAATGCTATTGAATAATAATAGCGATATTACTATATGTTGTAGTCAACTCATTTGGTGTTGTTATCTCAACCACTAAGTTGCCACTTTTGGGTTCTTTCTCACCTTTCACAGTGACACCAAAAGCACTACCACCATTATGATTTTCACTTGGCCAAGTAAAGCTGCTTGGACCAACTACAGAGCCAGCGGTGGCAGTAAACTTAACTTTAGTACCAGCAGGCATTGGCTGATTATGTAGATCAGACACAATAATTGTCGTGGATGTTGAATTTTCCCCTTTAATATAAAGGGCATTATCAAAACTATTCTTAATTACATCTGCAGTTGTAGAGACGTCTGGCGTAAGCGGATCATCATCATCATCATGTTCATAGGTTACTCTGAGTACCTCTGCATGGCATAGCGAATTACTACGGGCAATAACTAAAGCATCATCAGTTGGCATTATTTCTGTTGAATCTACTGGTAGAGTTAATGTTAATCTGCTATTGACTAATCCTTGATCTACACGAATAAAACTTACATCGGCTCCTGAGTTATCATACGCTGATGAGGTACAAACATTCGCACTAGATCCTGACATAACTAGAGTAAGAGACCTTCTTACATTTAATGATTTATTTATCGATGAGCAACCGTCATGAGCGGGAATTGAGCACAAAACGCCATTATATTTACCATCATTTTGGCTAAAACTCGCATCAACATTAAAATCAAAAAACTCTTCTAATTCACCACTACTTGCATTGTTAGGATCTGCAGGAGCCAATGCATCATCGACAGGATCAGGGTTATAAAAGCCATCTTCATTATGGTCAACAAACGCTTCTTTAAGATCATATTTATCGCCACTAATATCAGTACCTAAAAAGGCAGCCACTTCACTGGCATCAAAACGGGCATTACCATTTAAATCAGGAAATGACTCTTCTCCTATCGCTGTTGCAATTACAGTCGCACGTCCACCTAACTTTTGACCCATAGTGTTATGAACTTCTGGTGGGTGCAATACATTGTTAGCATCTCCTAACTCATGGCCTTCTGGGCGAGGAAATTGACTCCGCCAAGTAACAGTACAAACACCATTACTAGTCACACATGAAGGGTCAATAGAGCCACCCTCCGTAGTAAAACTGACCGCAGTACCATCGGGTACAGGGTTATTAAAGGCATCAGCTAAGCGTGCTGTCACTTCAACGGTGGTACCATCGAGATCCCAACCTTCTGGGTTTAGGATAGAAGCAGATAAACTAAAACTATCTTGATCAGGAATACCGGTAGAAACCACTAATACACTTGATTGTGAAGAAATAGTAGGGTCACTACCATCAATTGTCGCTTGAACTCTGACACTGGTTGCCACAGTACCTGAGTTAATTACGGTTTGCACGATACCTTCATTATTCGTGGTGGCGCTATCAGGTATTAACTGAATACCACCGACATCAGTATTTAAAGAGAAATTAACGACTTGATTGTTCACTGGGTTAGAATTGGTATCTAACACTCTAAATTTTACCACAGAGCTTTCTGAGCCCCCTAAACTACCCGTACCTAAAATTGAAATATTTTCAGGTACCGAAGAAACAAATTCAATGCTTCCTACATCGGCAGGAAGTACATTGACAGACGTTGTCGCCGATAAGTTTATGCCACCAGCATTGGCGGTAACATTGATAGGGTCATCACCAACACACCCTTTAGCAAGATAGGTACTGTTAGCTATACCATTTGAGGTAGTAATTGGTGAGCTTAATTCCGATGTATTGGAACTAGTACAACTTGAAGAGAAGTTGACATCAACAGGCTCGGTAAACAAAGCACCTTGATCATCAATAATATTTACCGTAACAACCGTTGTACCTCCCGCTGAAATTTGCGCTAAACTAATTTCAGCCTCGCCTTCTACAAACGGAGTACCGCTACCCATAGTTACCGTTGAAGAACCGACAACTAAAAGTACCTGTCCAGTTTCGCCACTAGCAATTGAAGCAGTAACAGAGCCAGCCCCCAAGCTACCACCAGCAAGAATATCAACACTTGCTTGGTTCTCAGCATCAGTTATGGCGGTTGTAATAGGAATTTCACCTACTGTGGTAACAAAATTAACAATAAGCGGTGTGCTAATACCATTTACTTCTGCAATAACTTTACCGGATTTTGATGAGGTAATGGTGTCAGTAGGGTTGCCATCGGCATCTACTAGAATAACCGTTATATTAATATCACCGACTACACCTATATCGTCTCCCTGGGTACTAAAGTCAATAGATGATTGTTCTCCTGATGCAACAGAGGCTGCTATGGTTCCTGCACCACGTACATTACCCGCTGTTAGCGTTATTTCAGCAATACCAGCATCATTTGTTAATGCCGTCCCCGAACTTGGAGAGAGAGCACCTATACCAGATTCAGCAGTGACTAATTCAAAAACCACTGTTGTATTAGGAACAGCTGTACCATCTTTAGTTAGTGTGGCTGTGACTGTTACAGGCTCTTGTCCTGTGACATTATCATTAGTTGAAAGCGCTAACGATATAACAACAGGTTCTTCAGTTGTTCCACCATCCCCACCACCTTCTCTAGAAAGGCCCCCATCACCGCCACCACATGCTACTAATGTTGTTAATATCATTAATAACACGGTAAATCTAAAGCGTCGAAGTAACTCCATAAGGGCTTCCCTATTGTTTTTTATTAATCTTCATTAAACATATTAACTGATAAATTATAAAAAAGTACAACTTAATACCTTAAATAAACAAAAAACCTTATTCATTTAGGTTGTTAACAGAAAATCACCTTCTACGATTTACCTATAAATGAGTAAAATTGTTTTTAATCTTTTAAATTATTGGTAACCTATCAGGCATAATAAAATCAACGAGTATTCTACTAACCATGTCTGAAACCGACTCAAGCACAAAAACACCCAAATATAGTCTCACCACTCGAATTGTCATAGGTATGGTTTGCGGCATACTCCTAGGCTCTTCTTTACAATGGTTAATGCCTGATGGTAAAGATTTTGTTATTAACTTATTCCTTTTCGAATTATCAGTCCAACATTTTTTGGTGGATGGTTTATTAGAGATAATTGGACAAATATTCATGGCAAGCTTGCGTATGCTTGTTGTGCCTTTAGTTTTTGTGTCATTAGTTTGTGGGGTTTGTTCGTTGCAAGATACCACCAAACTTGGCCGTATAGGTGGTAAAGCTATAGGTTTATATTTAGTGACTACCGCTATTGCTATTAGTTTTGCTATTTTTGTTGCCTTAATCGTTGGCCCAGGAGAAGGCGTTGGCATGATAGCAAACTCCAGCTTTAGCTCTAGAGAAGCCCCTTCCCTAGCACAAGTTATCATTCAAATGTTTCCAACTAACCCTTTTGAAGCGTTTGCTCAAGGTAAAATGTTACAGGTAATAGTCTTTGCTTTACTCTTTGGTATTGCTATTGCGCTATCAGGTAAAGCCGGTGAACGAGTAGCTTCACTTTTTAATGATTTAAGTGAAGTGATCATGCGCTTAGTGGCTATTTTAATGAACCTTGCCCCCTATGGCGTTTTTGCTTTATTGGCAACACTTTTTACTACCGTATCATTAGAAACCTTCGGTAATTTAATTGTTTATTTCATTGTAGTGTTAGTGGTTTTATTAAGTCATGCATTAGTCACTTACCCGGTAATGCTAAAAATATTCACGGGTTTAAGCCCTATTAGGTTTTTAAAGAAAATGCGCGATGCTGCAATCTTTGCTTTTTCTACCGCTAGCTCAAATGCCACCATTCCTGTGACTTTAGAAACAGCGACAAAAAAAATGGGGGTAAAAAACTCAATTGCTTCATTTACTGTCCCTTTAGGTGCAACCATCAATATGGATGGCACCGCTATTATGCAAGGGGTTGCCACAGTCTTTATTGCACAAGTATTTAGCCAAGACTTAACCTTAGCTGACTACGTTACTGTAGTACTCACAGCAACGCTTGCTTCCATTGGTACTGCTGGTGTTCCAGGAGTTGGGTTAATTATGTTAGCCATGGTATTAGAGCAGGTTGGTCTACCTGTTGAAGGTATCGCATTAATCATTGGTGTTGACAGATTGCTCGATATGACACGTACAGCCGTCAATGTAACAGGTGATAGTATGGTGAGTATTATTGTCGCTAAATCAGAAGGGCAATTTGATAATAAAATGTTTTTGGATGATGATGCAGGTAGTAAAATTGAAGAAATTGATTTCCATCATTTAAAAGGCTAATCATATACTCAATATAATCAAGAAACCGTCATTCCGTGAATGTTTTACACAAAATGACGGGAATTTAAAGAGCTGACGTAAATATAAAGAGCCAGCTCAAGATGATAAAATTATGTAGGGTTAACTTGGAAAAATTCGGTTTTTCTGCATTAACTTACCAAAGATACTTTCAGCAGAAAGTGAGGCAGCCTTAGCAAATTTTTCTGCTAAGCCTTTTTTCACTTCGTACTTTATCGCCACAACTTTATGACTTTTACTTAATTTTTGTAAGTAATCATCACTGGTTTGAATGTTATCAATTAAGCCAAGCTCTAATGCTTTAGTACCGAACCAATGCTCACCTGTAGCCACTTTAACGAGATCTAAACTCGGTCTATGCTCATGAACAAAATCTTTAAAAAGCACATGAGTTTCTTCTAACTCTTCAATGAATTTTTCTTTACCCTTCTCAGTATTTTCACCAAACATGGTGACCGTACGTTTAAACTCGCCCGCGGTAAACTGTTCAAAATCGATATCATTTTTCTTTAACAGTCGGTTAAAGTTAGGTAATTGTGCAATAACACCGATAGAGCCAAGAATAGCAAATGGCGCAGCAATAATAGTATCAGCAACACAAGCCATCATATAACCACCAGAGGCAGCAACTTTATCAACAGAAACAGTAAGAGGAATGTCATGTTGGCGAATTCTATCAAGTTGTGATGATGCTAAGCCATAGCCATGTACCATACCGCCGCCACTTTCTAAGCGTACAAAGACTTCATCGTTTTTAGTGGCCACCGATAAAATAGCGGTCACTTCCTCACGTAATGAGCTAACTTCCTTAGCATCAATGCTGCCTTTAAAGTCAATAACAAACACTTTTGATTGAATTGCCGTTTCGTCATCATTAGCTGATTTTGCATTTTTCTTGTCTGCTTTAGCTTGTTCTTTCGCAAGCTTTTTATCATTTTTTTCTTTTTGTTTTAACTCTTCTTTATTTAGCAATGCATGAATAACTTCTTGCTCTACGTCTTCAAACTGCTCAGACAAATCGGTGACTTCCAACTCACCTTTTTTATGTTTTTGTTTAATAGCTGATGCCGCTACCACGGCAACAATGGCAATGACGGCAATAACAAAGGTAACAGTTTTCGCTAAAAACAAACCATATTCGTATAAAAATTCCAAATGATGCTCCTGATCACGTTTTCTTGTAATTATAACTGTGGGTGATTCTACTTTATTTTAAGGTAAAAAAAAGCCCTTAGTTTTGGCTAAGGGCTTTCATTACAATGATGCTTTACCTATTGAACAACATCAGTATCTTGTACTGAAATTAAATGTCCATTTGAGCTAAAGAAGTTAGCTACTTGGCTTTGCATTTCAGCCATTGCTGCCCCCGTCATTACTGCATCTGGTGCCTCAGGTCTTGGGCTTGGCGATAAAATCGAACCGTGATGACCAAATAAGTAACGTACTGCTCCAGATATTGGTGATTCTTCACCCTGTGTCGTTTCAGAAATTCCCGGCAAACCTAATAGAGCAATAGCGCCTTCTGTTCCGGCAAATGGTGCTGATGCTACACTATTAGGGATCACTTGGTCAGCTAAGTTGTTGCTACCGTCACCAATTACTTCAATTAAATGAGTTGGAGTATTGCTAGCAGCCATCATAGCCGAATAGTTAGCAGGATCTCCTGAGTCGGTAACTGTTTGTGCTGCAAAAGTAAACTGAGCAAAAGTTCCTTCTAATCCAGCTTGCTGTTCAGGTGTCAACAAGGCATAAAAGTCTTGGTAATAACCTACCATCTCAGCTTCTGTTGGAGGAACTTCACTCTGATGTACTTGAGCAACATAGCCTTGGAAGTCTTCTGAAGCAGAAAAAGTTAAACTTGACTTAATTACATCACCAAAGGCACCAGACTCCATCAAGAAGTTAGCCACCATAACACCCGGCATTGCTTGAGAATTAGATTTCACAGCAAATAACGGGTCAACTTGCGGATCAAGTGAAGTATTGGTTAAACCAATAAAGTTGATACCGGTAATAGCACCTAATGAATGCCCTAAAAAGTGAACATTAGCTGGATCAACTTTCACAGGGTTACCTTCAACATGAGCGCCACCTAGAAAATTCAAGCCTAAACGTAAGCCTAATAAATCAGAGGTTGATTGACGTAAGTTGTCACGTGTTGTTAGTAAACTAGCTAAGTTCATATAGTGAGTCGCTGAAACCGTTGAGGCATTAATGTCATCAATACCATCTGGAACACCTTCTGGTCCAGTTATATCAAAACCACGGCTACCTCCAAGCGCAGGATCACCATGTAGAGGATGGTTAATAGCCACCGTAGCCAAACCATACATGGAAAGGGTACCGGTAATTGCTAACATATCCTCTTTCTTGGAGGTAATACCATGTTGCAAGATAACCACAGGCCAACCTGCTGCTGGTTCAGCGATAGCGGGTAACCCTAACCCTGCACGTACAGCATTAGCCACAGCAACATCAGGTGTGGTCATTTGCACTACAATGTCCATCATGGCATTAGTTTTTGGAACTGGATTAAATTTAGTTAAGTTTCGTTCTGCATCAATACCTAAGTCACGTAAGCCTGGAGATGGTAATGCTTTAGCAGCTGAAAGGGCCATACAAGTAGCATCATTACTGTCAGGTACTGGTTCAGCTGGAATAGCTTCAGGATTGGCGGCAGCAAGACCTGCTAACATAGCACCTGAATCACACAAACCTTTCCACCAATCATTAGTAGGTGCTAATGGGTTTTCAGCAGAAGGCACACCTAGATAATAAGGTAATGTAATACTACCTTGTAAAAAGTTAGCCGTTGAATATAAAGGAACCAGTTCAGCAGGTATTTGACCCGCAAGAATATCAGCGACAGAAGCACCAGTATCCATCACACCAATTGCGGGAGTTCCGTTCATTGCAGCTTCTAACATTACTGGCACGTTATTAGCCATTAGCGCTTTTGTGGTCGATAACACATCAACTGTTGACTGCGTGGTCATTGCCATGGTGTAAATAAGTGTATCTTTATCTGCACCTGCTGCAGCAATAGCATTTTCATAACTATTAATAACACCTTGCAAACCAAGTTGAGCTTCTGTTGCCATTGGATTCGTAGTGATGTCTTGTCGAACTGACTCATAAGTTGTAGAGCCAGCTATAGCTTTACCATTGCTATCTTTCAAGTTATTGGTTAGCGCCAGAATATAAGTTGTTTTGCCCTTTAAAGGTTTCAGGGGTACAACTGCAATGCTATTACCCGATGCTTTGGTGACAAAGTCAACGCCGAAGGTTAATTCACCAACCACTGTACAAACTGCGCCACGAGATACTTCTTCGCAACCAGGATCACCACCCATTAATGTTTCGAATATTTTAACGGAGGCAGGATTGAAAACTGAATTGCCATCAAGTGATGTTCCGGCAGGAAAGTTAATGGCTAATAAAAGTGGATTAGTGGTTGACCAACCGTCCAACGCACTCATTGCTACGGTAGGATCAGAGAAATCGGTTGCATCATCTACGGGTAAATTTAATGTGCCATCTTGTGTACCCGAAAAGAGTAAGTCATTTGGTACAGACAAAACTCCGTTACCAGGATCAAACACAACTCTTGCTGAAGCCACAACGGTTGTGCCATTTTCAGCAACATCTATTTTTACATTTTCAATTGTTTCACTATCACAAGCACTTAAACCCAGTGCGCTGATAATAGCGAGACTTAGAACTAACTTTTTCATTTTATCTCCCCAAAGCCTAGTTTTGTTTTATCTTTATTATTCTGTAAATTTTGAATTTTTTAGCACGAAACCGTTAGTTTCGATTAATCATTTTAAATTTTAGCGTACGAGTTAATGCCAAAATTAACTAGTTAGACCAGTTAAACTTAACGCAAGCGATAACAATGTGCCAGTTGTTTTTACACTTTAATCAATATTTTTTACTTTTTTTACTCACAAATGTCACAACTTGATAAAGTTAACCGTTGCAAACCAATATAAAAACAGTAAATAAATGCAAGTTTTACTCGTCATTAAAAAGTCTCGATAGTAGAATAACTAATATCAATTTGATCAGTAAAAAATAAAAATGTTTGATTACGCTATAAAAGAAAACACCTTACTTAATAAAACGATTTTAATTACCGGAGCAGGTGCAGGTATAGGCAAAGAAGCTGCCTTAACTTATGCCAAACTTGGCGCCACCGTTATTTTATTGGGTAAAACAGTAAGTAAGCTTGAAAGTGTTTATGATGAAATAATCGCCCTTAACTTACCAGAGCCGGCTATTATTCCGCTTGATTTAAAAGGGGCTACTAAGCAAAACTACATTGATATGTCAGCCACTATTGCCAGTCAGTTTGGTAAGTTAGATGGCGCTCTTTTTAATGCGTCGACTTTAGGTGAGCTAACACCCTTTACCCAAATTCATGAGCAAATATTTGAAGATGTTATGAAAGTGAACGTCACTGCGCAATATCTACTAGCCCAAGCACTTATTCCAACCTTACAACTTGCAGAGCATGCCTCTTTGGTTTTCACTTCATCGGGTGTTGGCAATCAAGGACGTGCTTATTGGGGCGCTTACAGCATATCTAAATTTGCTACCGAGGGTATGATGCAGGTTATTGCAGATGAATATGAAAATAGTAATCTAAGAACTAATGCCATTAACCCTGGCGCAACGAATACCAATATGCGCGCGAGTGCTTATCCTGCCGAAGATAAGGATAAATTAGCGACGCCGGCTGATATTATGCCGCTTTATGTTTACTTGATGTCTGATGACAGTTTAGCAGTGAATGGCAAAACAATTAAGGCGCAATAAAGCAGTTACTAAAAACGAGTGGCGAACAAACAAATTACGAGTAACAAGCTCTTCGCCACTCGTAACTATTAACTCGAAACTTTTATCTTAACTCTCTTCTTAATATTTTACCAACATTGGTTTTAGGCAGTTCATCTCTAAATTCAACTAATCTAGGCACTTTATAGTTAGTTAAATTTTCACGGCAATGTTTAATCAGTGTTGCTTCATCTAAATCATCTTGTTTAGCCACTACAAATATCTTGACCATTTCACCACTAGCATCGTGTGGAACACCAATAGCTGCGGCTTCAACAACACCATCATGCATCATCACTACTTCTTCGATTTCATTTGGGAACACATTAAAGCCGGAGACAATGATCATATCTTTTTTACGATCAACAATTTTAAAGTAACCTTGTTCATCCATAAGAGCGACATCACCTGTTGCCAACCACCCCTCTTTTAATATTTCAGCGGTTGCTTCTTCGCGATTATAATAGCCCTTCATCACCTGCGGGCCTTTAACCCACATTTCACCCGACTCACCTAACGGTGCTTCACTGCCATCTTCAAGCATAATTTTAACATCAGTTGATGGTGCAGGTAAGCCGATAGTGCCATTGTAACTCTCTTGGTTATAAGGGCTAATTGAAACCATTGGACTGCACTCGGTAAGACCATACCCTTCTAGTAGTTTAGTCCCCGTTACTTTTTGCCAACGCTCTGCTACAGGTCGCTGCACAGCCATGCCACCGCCCATGGCCATTTTCAAATTTGAGAAATCTAAATCTTTAAAGCCGGCGGTGTTTAACAAACCATTAAACAGGGTATTTACCCCCGTAATAGCGGTAAACTCATATTTCCCTAACTCTTTAATAAAGGCAGGCATATCACGTGGGTTAGTGATCAGTAAGTTAGTACCACCTAAGGTAAAGAATGTTAAGCAGTTAGCGGTCAGCGCAAAGATATGATAAAGCGGCAAAGCTGTAACGACCAACTCACTACCAGCCTCTAATAGTGGTTTTATTACTGCTTTTGCTTGCTCCAAATTAGCCACCATATTTCGGTGCGTTAACATCGCCCCTTTTGATAAACCAGTTGTGCCACCAGTATATTGTAAAAACGCTAAATCATCCCCACACAGTTCAACAGGGGTAAAGGCTAATTGACTGCCTTTGGATAAAGCGGCATTAAAACGTATGGCATCAGGTAAGTTAAAGGCGGGCACCATTTTTTTCACATACTTAACAACGACATTGACAACTTTCCCTTTGACCAATCCAAGACGATCACCAAGTGATGTCATTATCACATGCTCAACAGGCGTTTTTGCGACAATTTGTTCTAGTGTTCGTGCAAAGTTTTCAATAATCAATATTGCTTTAGTACCAGAGTCTTTAAGTTGATGCTCTAACTCTCGCGCTGTATACAAAGGGTTGACATTAACGACCGTTAAACCAGCAAGTAACGCACCAAATAAAGCAATTGGATATTGCAAGGTATTAGGCACCATAATGGCAAACTTATCGCCTTTTTTCAGTCCCAAGTCTTGCTGAAGGTAAGCAGCAAAAGCCGTTGCTTGCTCTGCTAATTCAGCATAGCTAATTTTTGCTCCCATATTAATAAAAGCTGTTCTGTCACTGTATTGAACAGAATACTTATTAAACATAGCAACTAAGGATGGATACTTATCGGGGTTTATATCAAATGGAACTCCAGGCGGATAACTTTTTTCTAACCAGATTTTTCCCACAATACCTTCCTCATTTTAATTTTTCTGCAACTCTTTAATAGTGTAGTTCACAAGTTATAGTTTTAGTTTTAACTTTTACTTATGACTTCAAATTTATTAAAGCTGTTAATTTGGAACACTGTTTTATCAAATTTCAACTGATACTACCAGTTAAATTTAAACAGTTGTTTGAATTAACGTCAAAACTTCATTATTCAGCTAAAAAATATTTAATTAATTCTGCAGCTTTTGCTGGCTGCTCCATATGAACATGATGACCACCTTCTAGTCGATGGCTAGAAAATTGCGAAAATAAAGGACCAAAATGATCAAGGCCTGAAGTCACCATGTCCATGCCATCGCTGCCATATATCAATTGTACTGGACACTTAATATCACGAATAAATTGCTGGGCTTGCTTTAACGTTAACCTATAAGGTGAAGTATTTCGCAAGCGAGTATCACTGCGCCAACTATAACCTTGCCCTTCTTTTATCAAGCCTCGCTCTACTAGCAACTTAGCTTGTTGGTATTTTAAATCGGATACCACAACCCTTGCTCTTATAGCAGACTCAAGGCTAGGATGGAGTTTTTTCTTTTTTTTATTATTAGCTGGGTTACTGCTATTTTTAAAGCGGCTTAACATACCATCTCTAAGCTGCTGAGTGGTTTGCTCGGCCTTGGCGCTAATAAAGCCGATAGAATCGATTAGGGTTAATGACTTTACTTTCTCAGGAAAAGCAGCGGCAAAAGCACTTGCCACCATTCCCCCCATAGAGTGAGCGACAATATCAACCTGTTGCCATTGATTTAACTCAAACAGCTGTACTAAATCATAAACCCAATCAATAAAATGATAATGGGCATCTAAACTTCGGTGAGTAGAGTTACCATGCCCTGGCCAATCAATAGCAATAATTTGTTTGTCCACTAGGTCTTTGTGAAAATAAGGCATCAAGGGTAAAAAACTGGCGGCATTATCAAGCCAGCCATGAAGACATAAGACTATATTGTCTTGCTTTGATTCATTGCCACAAATAAGCCCTTGCAAAGTCATGGCTTCACAAGGGTAGTTTATTTCTTTTATATTATTGGCATCAAACATCAAAATGGTCCTTATTTTTTAGTGGTTTTATAAAGTGAGTACATAGCTAATAGGGCAAGTAAAAACCAAACAGCTATCCAAATAATTTCGGGGATAAAAGTCATTGACGCTAAAGCCGCACCATCACCTAAATGGCGACCATCAAGCAAGTAAGATGGGCTAGACAAGCTATTTAATAAAATTAACAAACCAAATAATTGCATTAACCTTTGTAGATAGTGCACCTTTTGCAGCTTAATGGTTAATAAAAATATCACGGCTAACACCGCAAGAATAAACCAAGTGAGTAGATCACGTCCCCAAAAAATAAGTGAGCTAAGCAGTAAAGCGAAGATCAATACTGAAAAAGCTTGCGCTACCCGTTGGTGGCTACTTGATAATTTATATATCCCCCAGCCCCAAAGTGTTGCTCCTGCATAACCTGCAAAGCTAATAACAAAGCTTATGCCCCCTTGTGTGGTACACAAGCCAGCGCCGTTAGCAAACAGCTGAATACGCAAGACATTGCCCCCCGTTAAAATAGCGGCGATGCCATGACTGATCTCATGAAAATAACTTTCTAGCCAGTTAAATGGGATAGAAACGACTGGTAGTTGTTTAATCATAATGGCGACAATGAGTAAAATTAAAAAATGATATTTTTGCCAAAAATCTGATGATTCTTGGGTTGTATTAGTAGAAGAAAAGAAAGACATACTTGCTCGACTTGAAAGATAAAAATGAAGGGTGAAAAATTTGTTTGCCTGTTATTGAAGCAAATCAGCTAGGCGAATAAATCAACGCCAAACATCTGTTGAACTGATTCACGTTGCGCTAAATTACCAACAGTTTGATAGCTGGCAACTGCTGTTTCATTTTTTGCTGAGGGTTGATCTTGACCAGCTGAAGAAAAGCTATCTTTATTTGACTGAGCTTGTATTGGTGCTGAGGATTGGCTTTGCTCAAAAAGGGCAATAGCTTGTTCATCAATTATAATACTTGACTTTGCTTGCTTATTTGATGATTGCTCTTGTTCAACTTCAGCAGGATCAGCAGAGCGCACCGACTCTTTAATCGGTGTATTAAGTTTATTATTCACTCCAGAAGTTAAGGGTGAGCTGAATGAACTAGGAATATGCATGTGGTTAATTTAGCAAACAATCTTTGTTTAGGCAATTAGCGCTTAGGTGATTAAAAGCAGCTTTATCATCGTCCAGGCAGCTTTTTCCATGATACTGTATCACGCACATAAACAGGTTGTGCATCTTCAGCAGCGACACCTTTACCCTGCTCTAACTCAGCTACACCTATAGCTAGCATAGCTTCAGCACTCGGAAATAAAATATCTGGCGAGCCTGCATTATTCTTCAAAGATGAAAGCTGCTCATTATATGGATCCCAACCGGTGCCGACACCGTAAATAGGCTCTGTAACAATACTTGCTAAACGATCACTCACAAGCTCTGGTGCGCTGACAGACTCCCCTTTTTGATCTGCAAGTGTTTGCTCTTGCATAATGTTATTTTCATCAAGGATAAAATAACCGTTGTACACTTCACTCATCCTAGCATCAATAATGGCAAAGACTTTAGTTTGTTGCTGCTTAAGAAAAGCTAATTGCGCCATAGCTTGTAAACTAGAAACACCAACAACAGGCAAATCCGCAGCAAAAGCTAGCCCTTGCGCAACACCAACACCAATACGAACCCCGGTGAAACTACCAGGGCCACGGCCAAAAATAAGGCCATCACATTGTGATAACTTAATATCTGCTTCTTTTAGCAACTCATCTACCATAGGCAATAATTGCAAACTATGAGATTGCGGGCATAAATCATAACGGCTATAAACCTTTCCGTTAACTTGTAATGCGACTGAGCAGGCTTCTGTTGAGGCATCTATGGCCAAATAATTCACTGTTTTTACCTTAAATTTTAAAATTAATATTTACATGATAAGCATAATTGCTCACCTACTCTTTTATTAGCCAATAGTTTCCAAGAAAGCGACTGCTTTTGTTAAATCTCGGCTGCGCTTCATTTCGGGCAAGCTTTTTAAGAAAGTTTGTCCGTAAGGGCGGTTAACTAGGCGATTATCACAAATCACCATTACGCCACGATCACTCACATCACGAATAAGCCGCCCTACCCCTTGTTTTAAAGCGATCACCGCTTGCGGTAATTGTATTTGGGCAAAAGCATCGCCGCCTTGTCGCCTAACATCTTCACAACGCGCTTGCAGCAGCGGATCATCTGGCGAGGCAAAGGGTAATTTGTCAATAATAACACAAGTTAACTTATCGCCTCTAACATCAATACCTTCCCAGAAACTTGCTGTGGCAAGTAATACCGCTTCATCCGTTTCAACAAACTTATCTAACAAAACGCGTTTGCCCATTTGACCTTGTACTAATAAAGGATTATCAATGCTATCGACTAAAATTTCCGCCACTTGATGCATAACCCGATAACTAGTGAACAGCATAAAGCAAGCGCCTTTACTAGCTGCGATTAAGGGCTGTGCTAATTGTGCTAAATGTGCAGCACGATTTTTATCATTCGCCTCAGGTAAGTAGCGCGGCACGATTAATTGCGATTGCTTTTGATAATCAAACGGACTTTCCAATAACAACTGATTTGCGCCAAGCAAACCTAAATGTTGAGCAAAATGATCGAAACTATTATCTACCGCTAAGGTTGCCGAGGTAAAAATCCACCCTGCGCCAGACTCTTTAACATAAGCACTAAATTTATCCGCAACACTCAACGGTGTTAGGTGTAATACCACATGTCGAGGCGTAGTTTCGTACCAAAAGCTCATACCATTAACATCAACATTCGCCATGACATCATATTGCGCTAATAAATTCACCGCTCGATCAAAACAGCTATCTATGGCTTCATTGCGTGAAACACACAATTTAATTACTTGGTATAAAAAGTCTAAATCAACTTTCAAGCGCTGAAACTTTTGCACAAACTGTTGCTGTTGATATTTTTCTCGCCAATTACCACGCTCGGGATCGTAATTAAATAACAACCGGAATTCTTGACAGGTTTTTTGTAACTTATCTGCCGCTAAACCAAGTTGTTTTACATCGGTTAATTTACTGCGATAAATTTGCAAGACATCAGTACATAAATCGACGAGCTGGCGAGTAGAAAACGCTTCGCCAAAATAGTCACTGGCTATATCGCCAATTTGGTGAGCTTCATCAAAGACCATAACCTGTGCTTTAGGAATTAATTCACCAAAGCCAGTATCTTTTAACGCCATATCGGCGAAAAACAAATGATGGTTAACTACAATTAAATCAGCATCTATGGCTTTTTGTCTGGCTTTGACTAAATAGCATTGTTCGTAATCTGGACAGTCTTTTGCTAAACAATTATCTAAGGTGCTAGTGATGAAAGGAAAGACAGCCGAGTCTTCAGTGACATTAACCAACTCACCAATATCGCCACTTTGTGTGCTGTTAGCCCAAGTCTTTACTTTGACTAGATCTGTCAGCGTATTAGCATCCAGCTGCCCACGCGTTTCTTGATATTGCGCTAAGCGGTAACGACACAAATAATTAGCGCGCCCTTTTAACAAAGCGACTTGAACATTACTGGCTAAGGCTTTTTTTACTAAAGGAATATCTTTGTGAAAAAGTTGCTCTTGAAGATTTTTTGTACCCGTTGATATGATAATTTTAGTATTTAGCTCATCGCCACTGGAAGAAGACTTAACACTAAGAAAAGCAGGAATTAAATAAGCAAATGTTTTGCCCGTTCCTGTACCTGCTTCAACAATAAGAGATGATTGCTTTTCAATAGCGTTTGCCACTTCTAGCGCCATATCTGTTTGCGCTTGGCGAGGAGAAAATCCGTTAATAGCCTTGGCTAAAGCGCCATTAGTTGAAAATACTTGAGCAACGTTAGACATTAAGTGACAATAAAAACTAAATAAGGAAGTAAGAAGAAACGAGATTATACTGTTTTCTATCTAAACATAAAGGTTAAACATAAAGATCTAAATGTTTAACACCATCTTTAGATTCTGTAATACCATCGTCGGCATTATCGGCTTGCTTTTTATCTACAGGCTCAACATTACTAGGTTCAGCTTGCTCTGCACCCGAGCTTTTATTTTGATCACTTTCTTTCTGCTCATTTTTATCATTAGTAAAGTAATAATCATGATTTTCAAGATGATCTGGATCTTCTTTTAACTTGCTCGTCCCCGCTTCTTTCAATAAAGCCTTAACCTTTAAGTTAGCTGGCTTAATAGGTACAGGTACAACGCGGGTTAATACTGTCGTAAAAATATCCATAATGTTTCAACTTTAATTTCACTCACGATAAAGGAAAGGATAAGTTATACTTAGCTTCCCTTATTTATCGGCCATTACCAGCAAAACTTTAATAAGAAAAAATGCTTATTCATGCTATTTAAAGAGTAATAACTCTAGGTTCGCACCATATAACAAATAATCATAAAAAACGGTTATTTATTCCTTGCAGCTAAATAAGTTTAAAAGTAATCTATGGGCATTAAGAAAATAAACCACTTATTATTGAGTTTAACACATTATGACTTTAAACCTGAATAGCCGACATCATCACCATCATATAGACTAGCCATTCAGGTCTCTACTTAAATATTGAAGTAGGGAAGACCATGAAGGGCTACAGGCTTTTCGTGGAGTTAAACTAAAGAAACATATTTATAAACCCCCGAAAGAGTCTTAAATCTTTCGGGGGTTTTTCACATTTTATGCCTCTGAAAATTGTATATACATATTTTTAGCATTAAAGAATTACATATTAGGAACGAACAACATGACTACATCAGAACCACGTTTACGCATAGCAATGCAAAAATCAGGACGACTAAGTGACGACACGCAAAAGTTATTAAAGCTTTGCGGCTTAAAACTTAATGTTAGCGACCGCCGACTACTTGCTCATGTTAAAAATATGCCTATCGACATTATGCGAGTACGTAGTAGCGATATTCCAGGTCTTGTGATGGATGGTGTTTGTGACCTAGGGATTGTTGGTGACAATACCCTTGAAGAAGAAGAGTTATCACGCGCACTCATTGGCAGCAAAAACAATTACATTAAAACAACGCCGTTAAACTTTGGCGGATGTCGTTTTTCAATCGCCATGCCTGAAGAATTTGAATACACAGGTTTGCAGTGTTTAGACGGTTTACGTTTTGCAACCACCTATCCTCAGTTATTAAATCGTTTCGCTAGAGATAATGGTATTAACGTTGAATTTTGTTTATTAAAAGGCTCTGTTGAGGTTGCACCAAGAGTTGGTTTAGCCGATGGTATTTGTGACTTAGTGTCTACCGGTGCAACGCTTGAAGCTAATGGCTTAAAAGAAGTTGCTGAAGTATTTCGTTCTAATGCATCACTGATCCAACGCTCTGAAGCTTTAGGTGATGAAAAACAAGCTATATTAGATACGCTACTTCCTCGTATTAACGGCGTAATGAAAGCGAAAGAAAGCAAATACATCATGCTACATGCACCAAAAGAGAAAATCAGCGAAGTAAGTGCATTAATGCCAGGCAAAGAAACACCAACTATTTTACCACTGGCCGATCGTGCTGATTTAGTTGCTGTACATGTGGTTGCTACTGAGACCTTTTTCTGGGAAACGATGGAGCAATTGAAGGAATTAGGCTGTAATTCAATACTAGTAATGCCAATTGAGAAAATGATGGGCTAATCCGCATCATAATTGAAACATCAGCGGCATTGTCTACGTTGTTCGTTACCATCACTTAGTACACTAAGCTCAGGCGACTCACAACTTGACAGCTTTGCTGAAATTCCAATTATTTAACGGATCTGAGAAATTAAAGCAGTAAAGAGTTAGAGAATATTATGAATACTCAAATAATCGATTGGCAAGCAATATCCGCACAGCAAAAATGCGATGCCCTTGCTCGCCCAGCCATTGCCGATAACGCCTTGTTATCAAAACAAGTTGCTAACATTTTATCGCAAGTACAAAAACAAGGGGATAAAGCGCTATTTGCTTTAACTGAGCAATTTGACGGTATCGCCTTATCAGGCTTATCAGTAACAACTGAGCAAGTAGAACAAGCAAAGCAGGCGTTATCAGATAAACGCCTAAAAGCGATTAATACCGCTTATGGACAAATAAAGCGTTTTCACAGCGCACAAACACCTGAAGATGTTTTCGTGGAAACATGCCCCGGCGTGCGTTGTACTTTAAAAACTGAAGCCATTGAAAGTGTAGGTTTGTATATTCCAGCAGGTAGTGCACCACTGCCATCAACCGTGTTAATGCTGGGTGTGCCAGCACAGCTTGCTGGTTGCAAACGTACTGTCTTAGTTTGCCCGCCCGACAAAAATGGCCAATTAGCCGATGAAATATTAGTCGCTGCTTCGCTTTGTCAGATCACAGAAATTTATACTATAGGTGGCGCACAGGCCGTCGCCGCGCTTGCCTATGGCACAACAAGCATTCCAGCAGTTAATAAAGTATTTGGCCCCGGTAATCGTTATGTCACCGAAGCGAAAAAACAGCTATCACAACAAGTGGCTGGTTTTGCCATAGATATGCCCGCAGGTCCTTCAGAAGTGTTAGTGATTGCTGATGAAAAGGCCAACCCAGCATTCATTGCCGCAGACTTATTGTCTCAAGCTGAACACGGCGCAGATAGCCAAGTTATTTTATTAACAGATAGTGAACAATTAATAACAAAAGTTGCTCAAGAGCTGGACGCACAAGTAGCGCTGTTATCGAGACGTGAAATAGCAGAGCAAGCGTTAAAACAATCACGATTGATTTTAACCAAAGATATGTCACAAGCCGTTGAAGTATCAAATCGTTATGGCCCAGAACATCTCATTGTGCAAACTGAGAACCCACAAGTATTATTGACTGATTTACGTAATGCTGGCTCTATTTTTGTTGGCGCCTATACACCAGAGTCCGCAGGTGATTACGCCAGTGGTACTAACCATGTATTACCCACTTACGGTTATTCAAAGGTTATTTCAAGTTTATCGCTAGCAGATTTTTCTCGTCGTTTTACAGTACAAGAAATCAGCAAAGCTGGATTAACGAATCTAGCCGAATGCATTATCGAATTGACCGATGCTGAAGGGTTAGATGCTCACCAAAGAGCGGTCACCATTCGTTTGGAAGGCTCAGTCTGGGAAGATAGCTAATGTCTGATTTAATAAATAAACTTGCCCGCGAAGAGCTTGTTGATATGGTGCCTTACCAGTCAGCACGCAGGCTTTTTGCCAGTGGTGATACCGAGCAAGCTAACAAAAAAATATGGCTTAACGCTAATGAAGCACCGGGCAAAGGCGAATATCAAGTCAGTAGTGAAAACATTAATCGTTACCCTGATTTCCAACCTGATAATTTGCTAAATGCCTATAGCAATTACTGTGGTCTTGAGCGCTCACAAGTACTCGCTACGCGTGGTGCAGATGAAGGTATAGAGCTTATCATCCGCAGCTTTTGTCGAGCTTATCAAGACAGTATCTTAATTTGTCCACCAACGTATGGTATGTATGCAATCAGCGCAGAGAATCACGGTGCTGGCATTGTTAAAGTGCCTTTAGCTAACACATCTCAAGGAATGCAGTTAAACCTTGATGAACTAGCACAACAGGTTGGCAAGGTAAAAGTGGTCTTTTTGTGCTCACCGGGTAACCCAACAGGCAACTTATTACCGAAAGAGCAAATAATTCAAGCCATTGAGCTATTCAAAGATAGCGCTATCGTTGTGGTCGATGAAGCTTATATAGAATTCTCACCAGAGCAAACGAGCACTTCACTGTTAAGCAAATATAACAACGTGATTGTGCTAAGAACTCTGTCAAAAGCTTTTGCTCTAGCGGGTCTACGCTGTGGCTTTACTTTAGCTAGTAAGGAAATTATTACCTTGCTTAGCAAAGTGATTGCCCCTTACCCTATTTCAGCGCCTGTTGCTGAAATAGCAAGTAAAGCATTAAGCACTGATTTAGAAACAATGACAATACGCGTACAAGATTGTAATCAGATAAAGACAAGCTTGTCTACTTGGCTAAACGAACAACACTGGTGTAGTGAAGTATTTGCTAGCGATGCTAATTTTGTCCTTTTTCGCTGTACAAGCCTTGATGAGAAAACACGCATTTTTGATTTATTAGTCAGCAATGATATTTTGATCCGTGATCAGTCTAAACAAATGCAACTAAAAAACTGCTTACGTATTAGTATCGGCAGCGAGCAAGAAATAACACAACTAAAAGAAGTTTTATCATGAGTAACAAACAACAGAAAATATTATTTATCGACCGTGATGGTACCTTAGTTGAAGAGCCAGCGATTGATAAACAGCTTGATACATTAGAAAAACTAGTATTTGAACCTAACGTTATCCCTGAGCTATTAAAACTACAAGCCAAAGGCTTTAAGCTGGTAATGGTGTCAAACCAAGATGGCTTAGGCACTTCAAGCTTTCCGCAAAGTGATTTTGACCTACCCCACGATAAAATGATGGCAATATTTTCATCGCAAGGTGTGGTATTTGATGATGTTTTATTATGCCCTCATTTTGACGAAGATAACTGCAACTGTCGTAAGCCAAAACTTGGTTTAGTGAGTGATTACTTGCAACAAGGACGTGTTGATTTTACTAATTCCTATGTTATTGGCGATAGAGAAACCGATATGGGCTTAGCGGCAAATATGGGCATTGTTGGTATCAAGTATGATCCTAACAGCCTTAATTGGTCACAAATAAGTGAGCAAATATTGGCCTCTTTAGAGCAACCACGTATAGCAACAGTGACTCGAACAACTAAAGAAACAGATATCACCATCACAGTAAATTTAGACAAAATTGGTGGTAGTAGCATAGATACTGGCTTAGGTTTTTTCGATCACATGTTAGATCAAATTGCCACACACGGTGGTTTTAACCTGCAATGCAGTGTCAGTGGTGATTATCACATTGATGAGCACCACAGCGTCGAAGACACCGCCCTTGCGCTAGGACAAGCGTTAAAAGAAGCGCTGGGTAACAAACGAGGCATTGGTCGTTTTGGCTTTGTACTGCCGATGGATGAATGTCGCGCCGAATGTGCTATCGACTTATCTGGTCGTCCTTGGCTTGAATTTGATGCTGAATTTACCGCTGAGAATGTCGGCACTATGTCTACACAAATGGTTTCACACTTTTTCCGTTCACTAGCCGATGCCATGCTAATTACTTTGCACTTATCTACCAGCAAAGGTAATTGTCATCACCAGGTAGAAAGCTTATTTAAGGTCTTTGGACGCGCCTTGGGCCAAGCTATTAAAGTTGAGGGCGATGAATTGCCTAGTTCAAAAGGTACCCTGTAATGTCAAAAGTAATGAACGTTATTGTTGATACTGGCTGTGCGAATTTGTCATCAGTAAAATTTGCTGTGGAACGTCTTGGCTTTAGTGCCACCATTACCGATGATATTGAACAAATTAAAGCCGCAAACAAAGTCATCTTCCCCGGCGTAGGTAGTGCTAAGCATGCCATGGCAAATATTAATGACAAAGGCTTAGTCGCCACCTTACAAAGTTTAACGCAGCCAGTCCTAGGCTTTTGTTTAGGCATGCAACTAATGACGGAGTCTTCAACCGAAGGTGGCAAAAAAGATGTGATTGATTGTCTAGGCATGATCCCGACTAAGGTTACACCACTTAATGCCCAAGGCAATCGTTTGCCTCATATGGGCTGGAATACACTAACAACCGTCGCTAATCATCCGGTTTTAAAAGGCATAAGTGTCGACGACTACTTTTACTTTGTTCACAGCTTTGCCGCGCCCATTAGCGAATATACCCTTGCTGGCTGTGAATATGGCAGCGAATTCTCCGCCATTATTGGTAAGGACAACTTTATTGGTTGTCAATTTCATCCTGAGCGTTCGGGCGCATTGGGCAGTAAAATAATTAAGAATTTTTTGGAATTATCCCCTAAGGAATTAACAGCATTATGATGATCCCCGCAATTGATTTAATTGGAGGCGAAGTTGTTCGCTTATTCCAAGGCGATTACAATCAAAAAACCAATTACCAGTACACTGTTCAAGAGCGCCAACAAGCTTATTTTGCAGCAGGCGCTACCGTCATGCATTTTGTGGATTTAGATGGTGCGAAAGACAGCACAAAACGCCAACTATCGACTCTTAAAACGGTTGTTAATCATGACACTATGATCACCCAAGTAGGCGGTGGCATACGCTGTGAAGAAGATGTCCAACAATTACTTGATTTAGGCGCAACACGTGTCGTTATTGGCTCACTTGCTATTAAACAACCTGAACTCGTTCTTGAGTGGCTGAAAACTTATAGCGGTGAAAAAATTGTTTTAGCGCTTGATATCAAAATTGATGAGCAAGGTAATAAAACCCTACCAACTCATGGTTGGATTGAAGACAGTGGCGTTAATTTAGAAGATTTACTCGATACTTATATTGATGCTGGCATTAAACATATTCTCTGTACTGATATATCGAAAGACGGCACGCTTTCTGGTTCAAATGTTGACCTTTACAAAGAGCTTTGTCAAAACTACCCTAGCGTTGAGTGGCAAGCCTCTGGTGGCATTGGCTGTTTAGACGATATTAAAGCGTTAATTGGCTCAGGCGTTAGAGGCGTGATTTTAGGTCGCTCTCTTTTAGAAGGTAAATTTACCCTTGAGGAGGCGATCGCATGTTGGCCCGAAGAATAATTCCTTGTTTAGATGTGCGCGATGGTAAAGTCGTAAAAGGTGTACAATTTAGAAACCACGAAATTATTGGTGATATAGTGCCATTAGCACAAAAGTATGCTGAAGCAGGTGCTGATGAGTTGGTTTTTTATGATATTACTGCAAGCTCAGATGGCCGAGTAGTTGATAAAAGCTGGGTAAGCCGTATCGCACAAGTGATTGACATACCTTTTTGTGTCGCTGGTGGAATAAAAAGCGAAGCGGATGCTAAAGAAATACTGATGATGGGCGCTGATAAAATTTCTATTAACTCCCCTGCGCTTCGTGATCATAGTCTTATTTCACGTCTGGCTGATCATTTTGGTCAACAATGTGTCGTGGTTGGTATTGATAGTTTTTATGATAAAGACACAGGCAAATACCAAGTTTATCAGTTCACAGGTGATGAAAAGCGCACGCAAAAAACCAACTGGACAACATTTGAGTGGATAGAGAAAGTGGTTAGCTTAGGCGCTGGTGAAATTGTACTTAACTGCATGAACCAAGATGGCGTTCGTCAAGGTTATGATATTGAGCAGTTAAAACAAGCGCGTGATGTTTGTAACGTGCCGTTAATCGCCTCAGGTGGTGCTGGTACTATGGAGCATTTTAGCCAAGTATATCAACAAGCCGATGTTGATGGCGCATTAGCCGCTTCAGTGTTTCACAAAGGTATTATTCCAATAAACGAATTAAAAGCGTATTTAAAATCAAAAAATATTGAGGTTAGACCATGTTAGTAACTATCGAGAACATTAATGAATTAGCATGGCAGAAAATGGATAACCTCATTCCTGCCATTATTCAACACGCTGCTACCGGCGCGGTGTTAATGCAAGGTTATATGAGCCAAGAATCATTAAGTGCAACCTTAAACTCAGGTAAAGCCACTTTTTTTAGTCGTTCTAAACAAGCGCTTTGGGTAAAAGGTGAAACCTCAGGACATTTTTTAAATGTTGAACAAGTACTTACAGACTGTGATCAAGATAGCTTATTAATTGCTTGTACCCCTATTGGTCCAACTTGCCACTTAGGGACTGAGTCTTGTTTTCCTGAGCAAAAATTAACACAGCAAAACTTTTTAAGCCAACTTGAACAAGTTATTGCTAGCCGTAAAGATGATGATCCAAAAGAAAGCTACACTGCCCACCTATTTTCACGTGGTACCACTAAAATGGCGCAAAAAGTCGGCGAAGAAGGCGTAGAGGTAGCGCTTGCAGCTGTAGCTGAAACGAAAGAAGACCTATTAGGAGAATGCGCCGACTTGTTTTATCACACGCTAGTTTTACTTGCCGATCAAAAAATTGATTTAAGTGAAGTGATGGCAGTTTTACAAAAACGTCATGAGAAATAGTTAGCGTTTTACTTATCATTGAATAACAAAAAACATCCTTATTATAGCTGGTAAGGGTGTTTTTTTATGGCTAACTGATAAGCCATCCTTTCTCTACAGAAAAATCATTCTAGAAAAGAAGTGCGTGACTATGTCAATGAACACAAATATCATACTTGCCTGCGATCGTTAGGCTAATTGCAACTTGCTTAATAAATTAGTCTAATTAATGGTATAATACCAGTTTCATTAAGTTTGTGATCTTGTTGTGCGTAGGAAAAATAAATCAGTGCAAGGCGCTCAATTGAGCAATAGCTGGCTATTGGGAGTGAGAGCAACGACGCCATGGAGTATTTTAACCAGCACAAGTGGGCAATAATTTAGTGAAATTGGTATCAACAATTTAATATAAAGTAATCATGACTATAAATACTGTTTGGAAAACAAAGCACTTTACTGAACTCTCTCTTGATGAGCTTTATGATTTATTGAAGTTACGTATTGATGTTTTTGTCGTCGAGCAAACATGCTATTACCCCGATCTTGATAGCGATAAAAACCAATTAGATCGCGATAAAGACACCCTACACCTTTTGGGCTACCAAGATGACACATTAGTCGCTTATTTACGTATTTTAGCCCAAGGACAAAGCTACGACGAATATATAAGTATTGGCCGTGTCGCTATTGCTGAGCAAGCAAGAGGCTCTGGCTTAGGCCATGAGCTAATGACAAAAGCACTTAACTTATGCCAACAATACTTTCCTAAGCAAGACATTAAAATTTCAGCACAAGAGTATTTGATCAGTTATTATCAGCAACATGGATTTGAGCAGGTATCTCAAATGTATCTTGAAGATGATATTCCCCATGTTGCTATGCTTAAAGATATGAATGTTTAATACAAATACTCTAGCAGATAAACGCACAAATATTTGCGATAGCGAGCATGAGCAATACTATAAACATAGAAATAGTACCTAAAAACCTTGCTTTTGAAGTACCAATAGATTGACTTAAACCCAGAGCGTGAAGAACTCTTCCAATAAATAATACGCTCCCAAAAATATGTAACCAAAGGCCATCGGCACCACTGAGCTCATAACCCGCTAATAAAATTAGCGCCAGAGGCATATACTCAGCAAAGTTTCCATGTATTCGAATAGCCTTTATTAATGATTTTTCACCGCCATCACCAACGCCAACCTTTAATTTAAAGCGCAATCGAATAACATTAAAAGATAAAGCGAGAAAAAGAAGGGTAAGTAAACTGGCATAAAATGCAGTAATAGTGATGTTAATATCCATGGGTGATCTTTTTATATTTTAATAGAGCTCTTTTATAAAACAAAAAACTCGCCGAAGCGAGTTTTTATTTATATAAAAAAATTAGTAAAAATTAAGCGAGTTTTTCACTTAATAAGGCATTAACCGCTTCAACCGCTTGTGTACCATCAACGGTTAAATATTGACAGTTTCCTAATTGAGCTTCGACTTGGTAAAAATCAACTAACGGTTTAGTTTGCTCATGGTAAATAGCTAAACGTTTACGTACAGTTGACTCCTCATCATCAGGGCGAATTGATAGGTCATCACCAGTAACATCATCTTTACCTTCAACTTTTGGTGGATTGTAAACAAGATGGTAAACGCGACCTGAGCCTGAATGCACACGACGGCCAGCCATACGCTCAACAATCACTTCATCTGGTACATCAAACTCAAGCACATGATCAACACTAATGCCGTTTTCTTTCATAGCATCAGCTTGAGGGATAGTACGAGGGAAACCGTCAAGTAAAAAACCTGCTTGACAATCTTCTTGGCTAACACGCTCTTTAACTAAACCAATGATTAGCTCATCTGAGACCAATTGACCTGCATCCATAACTGCTTTAGCTTGCTTACCTAATTCGGTTCCAGCTTTAATAGCGGCACGCAACATATCACCTGTTGAAATTTGTGGAATACCAAATTTAGCCATTAAAAACTGTGCTTGTGTGCCTTTGCCCGCACCAGGAGCACCAAGAAGTACAATACGCATATAAACTAACCTTTAAATGATGGTTTAAAATAATAAAAATAATTACGTTAAAATAACCAAAATAACTACCCAACTAACATTTTGATCATACTAATGTAATAATTCTCGTCGATAATATTTGTCGCGGCAGACACTATACAAGCATGCCTAAAAGCAAACAAGCATAGCATACAAAAAAGGAGCACTCATTTATAGTGAAGTGCCCCTTTTTCCGACTAAAGTCTATTGTTTTTCAGACTTATAACTACTTAGTTAGGCTTAGCATTAGTTTGTTTAAGCGAGCAACAAAGCTTGCTGGATCTTTCAAGCTACCTCGCTCGGCTAACATAGCTTGTTCAAATAACACTTCAACCCACTGGTTAAACTTGTCATCATCTTGCTCATCAGCAACGTGTTTAACCAAGTCATGCTCACCATTAATTTCAAAGATAGGCAAAGTATCAGGCACTTCTTGACCAACAGAGGCCATTAATTTTGCCATTTGGCTACTCATGTCATTATCATCGGCAACAATACAGGCAGGTGAATCAGTTAAACGTTGTGATAATTTAACGTCTTTTACTTTATCTTTTAGTGCGTCTTTAATACGAACAACCACAGAATCAAACTCTTTCTCTAATTTATCTTGTGCTTCTTTCGTTTCAGCGTCATCCATATCACCTAAATCTAAACCGCCACGAGTAACAGATTGTAATTGTTTACCATCAAACTCATTTAAATGACTCACTAGCCATTCATCAATTCTGTCTGACATTAACAACACTTCAATGCCTTTTTTGCGGAAAACTTCTAAGTGAGGACTATTTTTAGCCGCTTCAAAGCTGTCAGCAACCACATAGTAAATCTTGTCTTGACCTTCCTTCATGCGCTCAATATAAGAAGCTAAAGATACGCTTTGAATAGCGGTATCTTCATTAGTAGAAGCAAAACGCAATAAACCAGCAACTTGCTCTTTATTTGCTACATCTTCAGCTGGGCCTTCTTTTAGTACTTGGCCAAACTCATCCCAAAATCCTTGATATTTTTCAGCATCTTTTTTGCCTAATTTCTCAAGCATTTTTAAAACACGTTTAGTACAACCTTTACGAATAGTTTGCGTTACTTTATTGTCTTGCAAAATTTCACGAGAAACATTCAATGGTAAATCATTTGAGTCAAGCAGACCTTTAACGAAACGTAAGTAAGTTGGCATGAACTGCTCAGCATCATCCATAATAAATACACGTTGTACGTATAACTTCAAGCCGTGTTGTTTTTCACGGTTGTACATATCAAATGGTGCTTTTGATGGTACATATAAAAGTGAAGTATATTCTGTTTTACCTTCTACTTTGTTATGCTCCCATAATAGCGGGTCACCAAAGTCATGTGATACATGCTTGTAAAACTCTTTATATTCATCTTCACTAATGTCAGCTTTTTCACGCGTCCATAAAGCTGTCGCTTTATTGATTGCTTCCCATTTAGCCGGCTCTGCATCACGCGCTTCAACACCGTGAGTGGTTACATTACCTTCATCATCTTTTTCTTCTGCTACCGATTCAACGGCAGGGACTTCAGCTGTTAACATTTCAACCGATACTGAGATATGATCAGAGTATTTAGTGACAATAGACTTTAAGCGCCAATCATCAGCAAATTCGCTTTCATCTTCTTTTAAATGAAGAATAATATCTGTACCGCGATTTGCTTTTTCTATTTGAGCCGTAGTGAAATCACCTTCGCCAGCACTCACCCATTCAACACCTTGTGATGCTTCATCACCAGCGCGTCGTGTACGTACTGTGACTTTGTCAGCAACAATAAAGGCTGAGTAAAAACCAACACCAAATTGACCAATTAATTGTGAATCTGCCGCTTGATCACCAGAAAGCTGTGAGAAAAACTCAGCCGTACCTGATTTAGCAATAGTCCCTAAATGCTCAACAACATCATCATGATTCATACCAATACCATTATCAGAAATAGTCACAGTATTATTTTCTTTATCACAACTTACACGAACACGTAATTCGCCGTCACCTTCGAATAAATCGGCATTTGATAAAGCTTTAAAGCGTAATTTATCTGAGGCATCTGCCGCATTAGATACTAACTCACGCAAAAAGATCTCTTTATTTGAATAAAGAGAGTGGATCATTAGTTGAAGTATTTTTGCATTATCTGATGCAAACTCATGAGTTTCTGGTTGTTTTTCGGTAGTCATATAAAGTTAACCTATAGTCTTTTCTTAATTTGGTAAATATCCCGATTGCTTAACATGGGTTAGTTCGGGTTAATTCGCTGTTACTTTATTTGAGGATTGATTATTTTTTTTCAAGGGAAGGTCAAATAAAAATGACGAGTTTTAAGTTGCGAGGTAATAGTTACGGATAGCGAAAAGCAGCCAATTTAGCTTTCAGCCCTTCAAAACTCGCATTATAAAACTCTTTACTTCATTTTAAAAGTGGTAGCTTTTCCGTCCAGAAAGAGCGTGAGATAAGGTATTACCATCAACATATTCTAACTCACCACCAACAGGTACGCCGTGAGCGATACGTGAAATGTTAACTTGGTATTGTTGTGCTAACTCGGCAATAAAATGAGCCGTTGCCTCACCTTCAACCGTTGGGTTAGTGGCTAAAATCACTTCCAAGAATTGACCGCTAGCAAACTGCTTTTCCAAAATATCTAAACCTAAGTCATCAGGTCCAATGCCATCAATAGGTGATAAATGTCCCATCAATACAAAATACTTACCCGTAAACTCACCCGTCTGCTCAATGGCTATCACATCACCGGGGCTTTCAACAATGCACAAACTTGTGGCAACCTTACGTTTTGGACTTTGGCAAATTTCGCACAATTCCTCTTCAGTAAAGTTTCTACATGATTGACAATGGCCAATATCAGTCATCGCTAAAGCTAAAGTGGTTGCAAGTTTACTACCGCCACGACGATTACGTTCAAGTAAATGAAAAGCCATGCGCTGAGCAGATTTTGCACCAACGCCTGGTAAGCATTTTAATGAGTCAATAAGCTCTTGTACTAAAGGGCTAAATTTCATAATAACTGTATATGCTTTGCCTAGAAAGGCATTTTCATCCCTGGAGGTAACTGCATGCCGCCTGTTAACGCGCCCATTTTATCTTTATTTTGCTCTTCAACACGACGTACAGCATCATTAACGGCTGCCGCTAATAAGTCTTCGATCATATCTTTATCATCTTCCATTAAGCTGTCATCAAGCTCAACTTTACGTACGCTATGGCTACCAGTCATGGTGACTTTTACCATTCCTGCGCCTGCTTCACCTACGACTTCCATATTAGCTAGCTCTTCTTGTGCTTTAGCCATTTTTGCTTGCATCTGTTGGGCTTGTTTCATTAAGTTGCCCATGCCACCTTTCATCATAATCGTTCTCCAAAAAATAAAGGGGATAAAAATAAATTGTCAGCATTATAGCAAACTGGCTAGCTAACAAGATAGTAAATCAGTTAAATTGCGCTAATACTTTGCTCATCTAAAGTTGCCTGAAAATGTTGTTGTAATGCTAGCACTATGTCATCATTTTTAAGTAGCTCTTTAGCATAGTCATATCGTTTGTCATTAATATGTGTCTGTATTTGGTAGGGATCCGCCACGGTTTCTTCAACTAAATTAATCGTCACCGTGACATTTTGTGACAAGTATTGTCTGATAGTTTGTTGCAGTTGCTGTTGAGCAACGTCTGTGTATAAGTGTCTTGTTGCTTGATCTAAAGACAAAATTAAATGCTGCTCAGTAGAGCTTTCATCAATAGTGGCATGAATCGCTAATTGCCTTAAGCGCGCGGTTAGTTCCATAGAGTCAATCATGTGTGCCCATTGGTCGACTTGATTGGCTTTTTTAATGGTTGCGGGATCTATCTTTTCAGCTTGATAAGGTTGCTCTGGTGCAGGCAGCTCTACCTTCTTACTGGCTTCATCTTCATGTTCATGTTCACTTTTAGCTAAATCGTTTTGTGTTGCTTGAGTAATGGCTTGACGCCCTGCGACGTCACTGGACTTTTTTGCTTGCTGCTCCAATTGTTTTTTTCGACTACGCAGCATGTTTCGCCCCGCAAGCACGGCACTTACTGGGCTGTCAAAAAGGGTGTCATCTTTAGCAACTTGCTCTGATGAAGACTCAAGCGACTCACTCGTTTGCTCTTTTACAGGTTGAGGTTCTGAGCTAGAAGTGGTGTTGTTTTCTACACTTGCCATTGGCTCATAAAGTTGAGCTGCCTGTTGCTCAATTTGTTGCATTTCTTGGGCTAGAAGCGCTTCTTGTTCGGATGTTTCACCCTGAGGGTCTTCAATAGTCTGAGCATCCTCAGGTACAGTAACAATAGGCTCATCAATACTTTTCTGACTTTGAACAGTAGTAGTTAGCTCATTTACATCATTGGCAATACTTTCAGTGTCATTAAATTCTACATCATTAAAGTCAACTCCATTATTTGCTAATGGAGTCGAGGCCATTTTTTCCTCAGAGGTGGTATCTGAGCTCTGCATGGGCTTAAAAGCAAACAGACGTATTAAGGTCATATCAAATGCTGCTTGTTCATCCGCTGCGTAAGGTAAGTCTTTTCGGCCATTAACGCAAATTTGATAATACAATTGCACGTCTTCTGGTGACATGGCTTGACTGAATTTTTTCAGTAATTGTGCATGTTCAGGTGATAAATCAAAATGCTGCTCGACCATTTGCAAAATGGCAATCTGATGGAACAGCTGAATAAGCTCGGCAAATAATCGACTATAACTTGGCGCACAGCTAGCTATATCAGCAGTTATTGCCATCAAGTTTTCACCATCTTGCTTTAACAGGGCTATAACAATTTTGTAAACCCAGTCTTGGTTTATGCCGCCAAGCATTTGCACGATATTAGCTAGGAGAATATTGCCCTGCCCTTGAGCAATAGCTTGATCAGTTAAGCTTAATGAGTCTCGCATACTACCTCGGGCAGCTTTTGCCAATAAGGTTAAGGCACCCTCTTCATGAGAGACTTGCTCTTTAGATAATATTTCTTCCAGTTTGGTTTCTATTTGATTAACGGTCAGCGCTTTTAAATGAAACTGTAAGCAGCGTGATAATACTGTCACGGGTAGTTTTTGCGGATCCGTTGTCGCTAAAATAAATTTAACGTGCTCCGGTGGCTCTTCTAAGGTTTTTAATAAGGCATTAAAACTGTGGCGAGAGAGCATATGCACTTCATCAATCAGGTAGACTTTATATCGACCACGAGTGGGTGCATATTGAACATTATCTAGAATTTCACGAGTGTCATCGACCTTAGTTTTTGATGCGGCATCTATTTCAAGTAAGTCAACAAAACGACCTTGATCGATCTCTAAACAAGTGTCACATTGCCCACAAGGGGTTGCAGTAATCCCCCTTTCACAATTTAAACTTTTAGCAAATATTCTGGCAATAGTTGTTTTACCTACACCACGAGTGCCGGTAAAAAGGTAAGCATGGTGCAGTCGTTGTTGGGCTAGCGCATTAACTAGAACGGTAACGACATGTTCTTGCCCCATCAACTCTTCAAATTTTTTAGGTCGCCATTTTCTAGCTAATACTTGATAGCTCATACTGTTTATCTTCTTATTATTTACATATTACAACTTATCACCGGAAAACTGTGGTCATTCAGAGTTTATTCACCGTCATACTGAACAAGTGAGAAAGGTGATATATCCATCGCTTGCAAACGTTTCTCACCACCTAAGTCAGGCAATGAAATAACAAAACCTGCATCCTTTACTTGCGCACCAATGCGTCGAATTAACATCGTTGTTGCTTCAATAGTGCCACCTGTAGCAAGCAAGTCATCAATAATCAACACCTTGTCATGCGATGAAAGTGCATCACAATGTATTTCTAAAACGTCTTCACCATACTCTAATTGATAAGCTTGCCCGAATGTTTCGCGAGGCAACTTCCCTGGTTTACGTACAGGGACAAAACCAACACCTAAGGCGAGAGCTAAAGGTGCGCCAAACAAGAAACCTCGAGCCTCTGTGCCAACTACTTTAGTAAACCCTTGGTTTTTATATTTTTTAGTTAACAAGGTCATCGTTAGAGCAAACGCATTGGCATTTTCTAATAAACTGGTTACGTCACGGAAAAGGATCCCTTGAACAGGATAGTCAGGGATAGTTTTGATGGCAGCTTGTAATTGCTCCAATTGTTGTTCATTCATTTAATTATTCTTTAACCAACTGTCTGTTGAGCTAAAGAATAAAGCAATTTAATGAAAATTTATAGTGGCGAAGAGCTTTTTATAAAGCAATTGATGATGTATTACCCGATATCATGACATCTGATAATAATAGTGAAACGGTTGATACAAATTCACTCTCATTAAGAGGTTTAGAAAGCACTTGTCCAAACAAGGAATATTCAGGCAGACTTTGCAGGTTTTCTTTTGGTTGCGTGGTAATAAATAAAATAGGCGTGTCAGCATACAGCACTGTTTGCTTAATATTTTTACTAAGCAGCACACCATTCATTAGTGGCATTAAGTGATCAATAACAAACAGTTGATAATTACCTTGCTGCGCTTTTTCAAAACCATCTAAGCCATTAACAGCAGTGTCAACATTATAACCCCGTCCAACTAAAAATTGGCTAAGAGTATCACGAACACTTTTTTTATCATCAACAACTAATATATTCATAAAACTTAATAACTCTATTACTTTCAACAAATAGAAAACACAGCAAGTGAAAACTAATTTTTTACCGCGCACATTTTACCTTATTGCGCTGATAGTGAAAAGTTTTTTTGAGTTATCAATAGCTATTTATGTAAGTGAATGTTTTTGTGCCTGTCCAGTAGGTAATCAAGTGCGCCGGTAATCGCGGCAACTTGTGCCATAATACAATTTTCATCGTCTGCCTTAGGGCTGTCAGGATAAACTTCGGTTGTAGTAACATAGGGCGCATCGGTTAACCCTATGCAAAGCCCTAGCTCTCTGCCTGCATAATTAATGACGCCAAATTGCTCTAGTTCTACTCCTATTAACTTACCGCTTTCATCAGCTGGAGCAATATGAGTGACTTTTTCGACTTCTTTAATTATGGCTAATTGAAAGTCAGCTTGTGGTCTAAGGGTGTCGCCCACTAAATAAAAGCCGTCAGGAATATTCCAATTTTTTTGCTCTATAGCATCACGTGAAGCAAGTGCTGGCCTGAAAACAGTGTTATCGGTATCTGTAGTTTCATGGAGATCTATATGCACAAAAATATCAACGTCTAAAGAATTAATAAATGTCATTAATTCTACTGACTCTTGTGCAGGGCTGTTAGCATAAAAGGAGCGATTAGGATCAATAGCGTCATAATTCCATCGATTAATGGTTTCATAGCCCCAAGGACTAACACAAGGTACAACTAAGATATTAAAAAAATCACCATAGCTAGAGCCATGGTTATCGACTTCATTTTGTAAAAAGCGCAAAGCCCCATGAACGCCACTGGTTTCATAGCCATGAACACCACCAGTAACCAACACAGTGGGCCTACCCGGTTGCCAATTTTTACTTTTTAAAATAAATAATGGGTAACGTTGTTCATCAATAGCTAATGCGCCATATTGAATCACATCATAGTAAGATGATAAAACATCAATTTTGCTAATCACCTCGTCTTGATACGAACGTTTTACAGTTTGTTGTTCAAGCCATTGCTGCTTTTCAATATTGCCCCATTTTTCCCCTGGCCTACCAATAGGGTATTTAAGGTTATCAGTCATTGTAAACTTTTACCTATATTTTGATTTAGTTTAACCTGTTGGTTATTTAGAGTCAGCACGACCCATAAATTTGTGCTCACTCGTATTTACCTTGATTTTATCGCCCGTTGAAATATGCTCAGGCACTTGCACAATTAACCCTGTTGAAAGTGTCGCGGGTTTTGTGCGGGCACTGGCAGAGGCACCTTTAATTGAAGGGTCAGTTTCAGTAATAACTAATTCAACACTGGCAGGAAGATCAACAGCTACTGGTACATCATCAACAATAATTATTGATAGCCCTTGAGTATCTTCATTGATAAATAATACTTCTTCACTAATGCTTTCTTTATTTAAGTTATATGGCGTATAGTCTTCATTATCCATGAACACATACTCTTCACCATCTATGTATGAAAACATAGATGGTCGACGACTTAAATCAGCAAAGTTAAGCATATCTTCAGCTTTGAAAGTTTCATCAACTTTTGAGCCTGTCACTACATCGTACAGACGCATACGGTATAAACTACCACCTGCTCTACCTTGTGGTACAGAACGAGTAATATCCCGAACAATTAACACTTTACCATTGTGCTCTATCGCAGCGTTTTTCTTTATGTCGCTTGCCTTTGGCATAAGAAGGTCCTTAAATTATAGATAATTAAAAATTAGCTGAGAAAATACCACGAACTCATCGTAATGCAAGTGTTGGATCACTCAAATGATCAAAACCATGTAATACAACATATATACTTTCAATAAAGCAAAGAATATTTTGTTCAAAAAAAGGCCAGCGTATATATCTACACTGGCCTTTTCAAATTATTTGTTTTGGTGAGTTTGAAAAATATATTACTCGTAAGAGCGCTCTAACCATGCTATCTGAAGCTTTAATTCAGCAATTTCACTATGAGCATCAGCTAACTGCTGTTGGGTAGTTTTTTGCTCGTTGGTGCAGTTACCTTCAAAAGAGGCAGCATTCAACTCAGTATTTTTTGACATCTTACTTCTATCCTCGTGGGTCATATAACCCTCTCAAAATTGGTTGCTCTAGATGTATTATTACACAAGCGATTACAAAAGTAATATTTTTGCGACATTATTATTACTATTCACACTTATAATGCTGTTAAAGCTGTTAAAGCTGTAACGAACTGGTGCAGGATTGTCATGAGTTTTTAGTATCAACTACCACATAAGATCATCAGGAATTTGATAATCAGCATAGGGATCATCTTCATCGATTAGTTCATCTTCTACTTTATCATTTTGAACTATGACTACACTTGCATCTAATTCAGCTAGCTTATCTGCCGTTTCTCGAGTGACAATATAAGTAGTTTCATCTAAGCCACACAGTGATAACCGACCACTCACCAGTGCTTTGTGGGTAATAGTATCTAATGATAGCTTTTTAATTTTGTTGTCAAAGGTATAATTATATTCATTATCTCCATCAACCTTTTTGATTTGATGGTGAGTCAAAATTTGTTTAATACGTAAAAGCTGTTCTTTATCAGCAAGTTGCTGTTTTTTATGCTCATTCAAAGCATTATCTTTGGCTTGTTTTTCTACTTTGGCTTTAGTTAAGTCTTGTTTTACTTGCTCTTGCATAGTTGCGCCATGCTGAACACCACTGCGCTTTTGCTTGTTCTTTTTGCGTTTATCTGCATTGGCTTGACGTGTCTTTTGCTTGGTCGTTAAACCCGCCTTAAGGAGTTGGTCTTGAAGTGATGCCATGAAAATGTATCGTTAAAATTTATTTGTCGCTATTCTAACAATAAAAAACCGCCAGAAAAAGCCTTGGGGGCAATCCTATGATTTTATATGCGCTTAATCTACTTTACTTTCTTAAACAATAGGTCATTGATTCAGCAGAAATCCCCAATGACACTTACTGTTGATGCACCATAATTCTATGTTATTTTGGCAAAACTGCTGAGGAAAATTATTTTACCAAACGAATAGCATTATTGGTAAAAAGGGTGTCAACATTCTCTTTGGTTGAAATATCGTCTTTGAATGCAATATCATCTTTGGATGCAATATCGTCTTTGGATGCAATATCGTCTTTGGATGCAATATGGTCTTTGGATGCAATATCGTCTTTGGATGCAATATAGTCTTTGGATGCAATATCATCTTTGGATGCAATTGCATCTTTGGATGCAAAATCGTCTTTGGGTGCAATATCGTCGGGGACAACAATAACATCTTTTGTTATTGATTTCCCATTTTGATATCTGTGATATGAAATTTGCTTTAAATCCATCACCTGACCAAATTGCGTAAAGGTATCAAAATCATTTTTGGTAAAAGTTTTCTGATCTTTTGTCAGCAAACCATCAATATACATGGTATCACCATTAATATTACAATTAGCGATAGCAGAGTACGGCTGCCCATATTCTTTAACCTTTAAAGCACGTACCATTTTCACTTCAAAAATCCATTTACCCATTTTAACGTGTTTAGACATTGAATCTGTCACTAGAAACCTCGAGAACCATAGAGCCACTATATCATTATAGCTGCTATTGTAACATTTGGTTAACTTCAAAATCTAAAAAAATTAAGCTTTTTTCTTTTTTAAGTTAAAACAAACGCTTAACTTTTGAGCAATTAACTTTTACAATTTTAATAACAAAAACTTTCTCACTTTCCCTTTAATCAGGTACCCTAACAACATCACCATTTCATATTTCTAATCAAGATGATAAAAAGAATAATAATCGCTCTTTTATTAATTAGCTCATTAATTATAGCCTCAGGTGCGACTTGGCTTTATAGCAAAATTGATAGTGCTCTACCGATACTAAATGGTAAAAAAACTGTTTTTGGTTTAAAAGAAACGGCCATTGTTGAGCGAGACGAGCTAGGTGTAGCCACTATAAAAGCCAAAAGTCGCTTAGACGTTGCAGTGACAACAGGCTTTATTCACGCACAAGAACGTTTTTTTCAAATGGACTTATTAAGGCGTAACTCTGCAGGAGAGCTTTCTAGCCTTTTTGGGGCCTCAGCCCTCGATTATGATAAATCTATTCGACGTCATCGTTTTAGAGAAAGAGCAAGAGAAATAGTTAACGCTTTACCTAAAGAGCAAAGTGAGTTACTCAAAGCTTATACCCGCGGTGTTAATCAAGGCTTGAAGTATTTAAGCACAGAGCCCTTTGAATATTTGTTACTACAACAAGCTCCAGTACAATGGAGTGAAGAAGACTCTATATTAGCAGTGTTTAGCATGTATATTGATTTACAATATCATGATGGTCAACGAGAGCGGTCACTCGGGTTAATGAAGGCTATCTTAAGCGCTGACGTCTTTGCCTTTTTAGATCCTAAAGGTAGTATTTGGGATGCAGCCATTGATGGTAGCCAATATACCCCCTCCCCTATGCCAACATGGGCATGGCCTATCGCTTCAGCATCGATTAAAGAAATAAAAACAATACCTGCGAAAAGTGAAAACCTATTTAGCCACAAGAATTACCAAGTAGATGAATTTCCTGGTTCGAATAACTGGGCTGTTTCAGGAAACATCAGCAGCACAGGTAGTGCTATTATTGCCAATGATATGCACTTAAATATACGAGTGCCAAATACTTGGTTTCGCACCCGTTTTGAATACCCTCAAGATAATAAGCAAGTAAATATTACTGGCGTAACTTTACCCGGAACCCCCATCATGGCTATTGCGAGTAACAGCAACATTGCTTGGGGCTATACCAATAGTTATAGTGACTACAGCGATGTCATTATTTTGCAAACCTCAAATGATGATAGTAAATATTTAACGCCAAATGGTGAACTCCCCTTTACTTACCATAAACAAATTATTGCCATAAAAGACGAACAACCTATAGAGATAACAATTAAAGAAACTATCTGGGGTCCTGTTATTGGTAAGAATCATCAAGGACAACTACTTGCTTACCGCTGGGTTGCTCATGATACACAAGCCGTAAACATGACAGCAATTGAGCTAGAATTAGCACAAACTGTTGAGCAAGCCTTTGATATTGCTGCTCGCAGTGGTATCCCATCTCAAAATATGGTGATTGGCGATAAAGCAGGTAATATTGGTTGGACCATCATGGGGGCAATTCCCAATAAAATAGGAAGCCTAGGTGAAACACCAGCCTATTGGCACGAAGGTAATCAAAGTTGGCAAGGCTATTTAACGCCAGAGCAGTACCCAAGAATACTGAACCCCAAAGAGGATCGCTTATGGACAGCAAACTCTCGCGTAGTAGGCGGTGAAATGCAGGAAAAGATTGGTAATGGTGGTTATGCCTTAGGTGCGAGATCTTTGCAAATCCGTGATAGCTTATTTAACCTCAAAGCCTTTGACGAAAAAGCATTACTGGCTATTGCTCTAGACAATCGCGCCTTATTTCTAAAGCGCTGGCAACAATTTCTATTAGAAGAAGTACTCAATGAGCAAGCACTTGCTAAGCATAATGACTTTAAACAAGTAAAAAGTATATTGTTAAAAGATGAGCAACTTAGTGCGAATGTAGACTCTGTCAGTTACCGTTTAGTTAGAAACTTTCGCATTAATGTTCGCGATCTTGTTTTTAGTGAATTAAATGCAACCTTAATAAAGCTTGATGATGGCTATAAATTTCGCAGTATTCAACACCAAATAGAAACTCCATTGTGGCAACTTATCAACCAACAAAATGACAATTTTTTGATGCGTCCGTTATCTTCATGGTCGGCAGTTTTTAATGAAGCACTGCAAAATACCATTGATGATATGAAAGTAGGAAAAAATCAAACACATCAGCCACTCAATGCTGCCTCTTGGGGTCAACAAAATACGGCTTCAATTCGTCACCCATTGAGTAAAGGCGTACCTTTTATTGGTAAATGGCTAGACATGCCCAGCAATGCGTTATCAGGTGATAGTTATATGCCAAAAGTACAAGGAAAATCCTTTGGAGCTTCACAACGTATGGTGGTTTCACCCGGTCATGAAGCCACAGGTATTTTCCATATGCCAACGAGCCAAGCAGGCCACCCTTGGAGCCCCTATTATGGCAAAGGGCATAGTGACTGGGAGCAAGGTAAACCCTCACCCTTTTTACCAGGCAAAACAAAATATAAACTGACACTGCTAAGTTATTAGTTTCGTGTATTATATTTAAAAATTAATCATAACAACAATAAAGGGAAAACAATGATAACTTTAATTTGGTGCTTATGTATAGCTGCACTTTTGCCCCTGCTAGCAAAAGGCCCTGTTGCCTATGCAATGAACAAACTTGGTGGTTATAACAACCACCACCCTCGCGAGCAACAAAGCAAACTCACTGGCTTTGGTGCCCGCGCTTTAGCAGCACATCAAAACGCTTTTGAATCATTAGCTATATTTGCTCCGGCAATATTATTGGCTGTTGCCACACAACACACAGAAGAAAACATAGTATTTCTCGCCGTGGTACACGTAGGTGCCCGAATAGCCTATAACATCTTATACTTAATGAATATCGACAAATTACGCACCTTAGTTTGGTTTGTAGCGACCTTGAGTAGTTTTAGCATTATTTGGCAGTGTATCCCTTAATTCTAAATGACGATAAAAAATGGTCTAAAGAAAGTGTTGACAGTATTTAGTCAAGCTGGATAGAGTAAGCGCTCTAGTGAAGTATTTGTTTGAAAACCTTCTACTTGGAAGGTTTTTCTCAAATAGAAAGTGCCAATAGCAAAATAGGAAACAAAAGTGAGCGAAAAATTAGATTTAAACGAAATACGTAAAGAGATCTCCAGTTTAGATAAAGAGCTATTAACCTTATTTGCAAAGCGTCGTGCGCTCACTCTTAACGTTGCTAAAAGCAAAGTACAGCAAGTTCGCCCTATTCGTGATCAACAGCGTGAACAAGAGTTATTGATTCGCTTAATCAAACAAGGTAAAGAGCTCGGTTTAGACGCTCACTATGTTACCAGCGTTTTTCAAACTATCATTGAAGACTCAGTATTAAACCAACAAGCTTATTTGCAAAGTCTAGCCAACCCGAACATTCAAACACCTACCGTTAGCGTGGCTTTTTTGGGTGATAAGGGCTCGTACAGTTATTTAGCAAGTCATCGCTATTTCTCAAGACGTGCCGAAAAAATTGTTGAGTCCGGATGTAAAAATTTTAGTGATATTTTACAGCAAGTAGAATCAGGGCAAGTAGACTATGGCATGCTGCCCATTGAGAATACTAGCTCGGGTAGTATCAATCAGGTTTATGACTTACTACAGCATACTAATTTATCCATTGTTGGTGAAATTACTCAGCCAATAGAGCATTGTTTACTCACTGCCGTAAATACCAGCTTAGAAAAAATCAAAATTATATATGCTCACGGCCAGCCTTTCGCACAATGTAGTAATTTTTTAGATAAACAAAGTGGCATTCGTATTGAGTACTGCGACAGCACCGCCGATGCTATGGTGCAGGTTTCTGAATTACAAGATGAAACTATTGCAGTAATTGGTAGTGAAGAAGGTGGACAATTATACCATTTGCAAGCATTAGAAAAGTCAATCGCAAACCAAAATGAAAATCACTCTCGCTTTATTCTTGTAGCAAGAAAAGCGGTTGATGTCGCAGAACAAATTCCTGCTAAAACAGCAATTATTTTAGCTACAGGACAAAAAGCTGGTGCTTTAGTTGAGTGCTTATTAGTACTGAAAGATAAAGGTATTAACATGTGTAAACTTGAATCTCGCCCAATTCAAGGCCGCCCATGGGAAGAAATGTTCTATATTGATGTCGAAGCAAACTTAAAAAGCTTTGCCTTACAAGAAGCTATCAGTGAAATTACTGAACATACTAATTTCATAAAAGTATTAGGCTGCTACCCCATTGAACATATTAGCCCTACTAGCGTACCGAGTAGCGAAATCAGCTAGTTTAATAATAACTTCCCGTTAAAATAAGAAAGCCATTACTTGTTTTATGTAATGGCTTTTTAAATGCTTCAATTGTCATTTAATCTTATTAACTACTTTTTCATTGCTACAAAAACTGTATTAATGAACAATAGAACATTTATTATTAAGAAAACATAGAGCTCACATTTTGAACAAACTAGCCGTACTTGCCTTCACTTTATTAATTTTCTTTAGCACAATGCTCTGGTATTTAGCCAATGGCTCATTAAATGAATATCTAAAAAGCCAAATTCAGCTGCAAGGCCAGTACTATAGCAAACAATCAACTCAGTTAGCTTTAGCTGATTTTTCTACTAATACCGGCCAAGGTACCTTTCATGAAATCACCTTAGCAAACCTGAAAGGCTACCAAGTAAACTATGCACTTATTATTGATAAAGCCAGTGTTGAATTAGCCTCGCCAGACAATACACTGCCAGTAAAAAACACTTCTCCATTTAAAGAAAATCATGTTTTAGTTACCACAATTAAGCAGCTAACAATCAATAAACTGACATTAAATAGTGAGCATCTAAATAACACATTAGATACAGAGCAAAGTGCAGAGCAAAACAATATTGCCAACCTCATAGCGCAAGTTAAAGGTCGACTGGCACAGGACTACCCAGAGCTTTACCCTGAAATAAGCGCAAAATTATACGCGCAAAAAAACCCGCAATTAGATGCCGAAGCTTACGCAAAGAGTCACCCACAAGCAGGACCGATTATTGAACACAAACAAGCCAAAAAGAAACGTGGGAAGCCGCAAGCTAAAATCAAAATACAAAGCGTTACCATCAACGTGGTTGAGATAAACATTATCAATAATGATAAAACAGAAACAATTCAACTCGATAATTTACAGCTAGCACCTATAGGAAGTGAGCAAGGAATTATTATTAATCAAGTGGGTGGTGAGTTACTACTAGCATTACTAAATTTATCACCAAACAATAACAATACATCTTCTCCCTTGTAATTAACTTAAAGCAGAGTAAGCTTAACTAGATAACAAAAAAACATTAAAACAATACCCATAAAAATCATACTACTAAGGAACATTCAAACATGCCCCCATTGAAGATTCTTCGCCGTTTTTCCTCTGTGCTATTACCTTTTTGCTCACTTACTTTTATCCCGCATTCAACCGCTACCGAGTTTGAAATAATGGCAACAGGGGGTTATACCCTAAGCCCTGAATTAGAGAGTGGTGATAACAGCTCAACACTGGAAACTACTGATGAGCTAAACTTCGGTTTAGCTTTTTCTTGGCAAGACTCACCTACAGGTCAGGGACAGGTTCTAGTTAATTATATTTCTCGCGATTTCACTGACAATATTAGTCAATCAACATCTTCATTTGATACGGTTTACACACACTTTAATGGTGTAGCATTCTTTAAAGAAAAGGGCTACATAACAACTGTTGGCCTAGGCCTTGGTGCTACTTATTTTGAAAGTGATTTTGATGAGGCTATTTACCCGTCATTTACAGCTTCCGTAGGTACTCGCTATAAGTTTTCTGATAATTTAGCCTTTATCACTGAACTTCGTGCTTATGCAACCCTCGTCAAAGATAACGAAACATTGTTTTGTGAAAATGATAACTGTTTGGCACACTTTGATAGTGCATTATGGTTTGATAGCCAGGTTTCAATTGGCCTTGCTTATAGTTTTTAAAAAAACGCTTCCTGTGAAGCTAACGAAGTCATATTAAAGGTGAATAATATGACTAACCGCCAACTTAGACCAAAGCAAAAATCAATTCCTGTCACGGATCACAGTAGTCAATTTACTTGTTTTTCACGTACTAGCGACTTATTTAAAGAAAGTTAAAGTGTAGAGCTTGAAACAACGCTAAGCTATCTCTAGTCACAGCTTAGTGTTTTTTCAATTCATTAGCCTTTAATAGCATAGTTTTACTTTCTGCCAAAAAGTCATCGGCATAATCACCAAACCAGCTTGAAACTTGCTTAAACATGCTAACAAAGGCATCTTTATCACCTAGCTCTACGTCTTCAAGTAATTCTAAAAAACGATAAGCAAAGCGCTTCATCATGGAAATATTATCAGGGTTAGCAAAGATGATATCTGAATATAAAATAGGATCTTGAGCAAATAAACGACCTACCATAATCAGCTCTAAACGATAAATAGGTGAGCTCATATTGACTAAATTTTCAATGTCAGCACCTTCAGCCATCAAATGATAACCATAAGCGATAGTTGAAAAATGTCGCATTACCTGCACCATAGACATAGCTTGATCATGCTCATGGGCGGCTACTTGGTAAATTTTAGCTCCCCATACCTGAAACTGCTTTAAAAGCCATTGATATTGTGATTTTTCACGACCATCACAAACAATAATAGTTTGCTTAATTAACCCAGTAACATCAGGACCAAACATAGGATGTAATCCAACCACGGGACCTTGATGCACTTTCATCATTTCATATAAAGGGGACTCTTTAACACTGGTAAAATCAGCCAAAATACAATCATCAGGCAATTTATTTAAATGATGAATAACCATAGACGTTAAGCAAATTGGTACAGCAACAATAACTAGGCTAGCACCGGCTAAAATAGCTTCACTGTTAGGCCAGTCTTCTTGCTCAATGATGGCAACTTGATAGCTAGAGCGCTCAAATAAATCGACAAAAACACTGCCTAATTGCCCTTTACCACCGACAACGACGACCTTATTACAATCCGGGTTGATACATTGGTAACCACTTGCATCTTGACTAACATAAGAATCACGCATTAAACGCCGAAGTATATCTTCAATTAAATCACCGCTAAGCCCAGAGTTTTCTGCCTGTGCCCGACGCTTTTCAATCAAGGTTACTTCTCGCTCTGGCGCGAAAATAGGTACACCTTCAGCGCTTTTTAATTCACCCACTTTTGTGGTGACTGTTAAACGTTTAGCCAGCAAGGCGACTAACTGGCTATCAATGTCATCAATCTCATCACGTAATACCTTAAGATTGTCGTCAAAATTACTCATAATGTCCTATTCATGGTTAAAAGCGCTAGCAGTGGCTCACACCTAAGGTAATGAGCTACTATTGCATTATTTCTATTTCTCAATTCGTTGCTTTAATGCTGCGCTAAGCATAGCATCAGCTTCACTTAATAATGTTTTAGTGGTTGGTAAATCGATGCAAGCATCGGTTACTGACACACCATAAGCCATATCTGCAATAGCTAATTCACTACTTTGATTTCCGGCATTGATATTACTTTCTAACATGATGCCAATAATCGATTTATTGCCTTCAATTATTTGATTGAAAACATTGGTAGCAACGAGCGGCTGGCGACGGTAATCTTTATTAGAGTTACCATGACTACAATCAACTACGATGCCCGGCTCTAAATTATGTTTAGCTAAAACTTGCTCACAATCGCTAATATTAACACTGTCGTAGTTAGGCTGCTTACCACCACGTAAAATAACATGGCCATCAGGGTTGCCAGATGTTTTAATCAATGCCACCTGGCCTTGACGGTTGATTCCCATAAAACGATGTGATGATGCTGCTGATTGTAATGCATTTATCGCGACATCTAAACTGCCATTGGTACCATTTTTAAAACCGATTGGCATAGATAAACCACTGGCCATTTCTCGGTGGGTTTGAGATTCAGTGGTACGGGCGCCAATTGCTGACCAGCTAAACAATTCCGCTAAATATTGTGGACTAATAGGATCAAGCGCCTCAGTAGCTAGTGGTAACCCTAACTCAGTTAAGTAAATTAACAATTCACGCGCTTTTCTAAGACCCGATTCAACATCAAAAGAGCCATCCATATGTGGATCATTAATTAGCCCTTTCCAGCCCACAGTTGTACGCGGCTTTTCAAAATATACACGCATAACAACGTACAAAGAGTCTTGATATTTATCGTGTAGTTTTTTTAGCTCTCTCGCATATTCTTTGGCTCCTTCAACATCATGTACAGAGCAAGGGCCACTAACCACTAATAAACGTGGATCACGCTTATGAATTATATTGGCAATAATTTTACGGGCAGATTTTACAAACTCTCGGCTAGGCTCTTTTAACGGCAACTCTTCTTTAAGTTGCTCAGGTGTAATTAATACGTGCTCTTCATTGACATGTATATCATTCAAAGTACTTTTGTGGGTTGCATTATCAGCAGTTAGAGTGGCCATGGTTTATTCCTAATAGTTTTTCTTAAAAATTCAAACTTAAAAGTGCGCAGGATAAAACAAGATTTGCAGAAGATATTGAAAAGATCAAAGTGCATATTTAAAGGTGTGCAGCTCAATCGAAAATAAAAACACAGAATCGTAAAGATTTAATTACGCGATTTGTAATGATATTTTTACACATAATTTTAGCGGAGTACAGTTTATTCTGGATAAATAACTAAAGATTTTAACCTGATAGCAAAAGGACTAATTTATTGTCCCGTTTGCTTTAATCATACCCTGTCATATAACTGTCATATTTTAGTCATTTAACTGTCATATAAAATTTCTACACTGTCACCAGTTTAATTAATACCAACATTTAACAACGTTAAAACTCTCTATACTAATCAAGTGAGAAATAAGATGAATAAAATGATGAAAAGCACATTGACTAAAACAATAATAAGCCTATCAATGGGCACAGTTGCTTTGATGAGTAACGCTGCAAATGCACAAGGCAGTAGCCGAGACACCATTACTGCAGTGGGCTCTTCAACTGTCTACCCATTTTCTACCGTCGTCGCAGAGCGCTTTGGTAAAAATACTGAATTTAAAACGCCAAAAATTGAATCTACCGGTACTGGTGGTGGCATGAAGTTATTCTGTGCCAGCAATGCTATTGATACCCCAGACTTATCAAATGCTTCACGTCGCATGAAAAAAAGTGAATTTGAAATGTGTGCTAAAAATGGTGTGACAAGTATCACAGAAGTCCTTGTCGGTTACGACGGCATTGTAGTCGCCAATTCAAATGCAAGCAAAGCGATGAAAGTTTCTCGCAAAGAATTATTTTTAGCTTTAGCAAAAGAAGTCCCGGCAAAAGATGGCAGTGAAAAACTAGTGGCTAACCCATACAAATTATGGAGTGAGATTAACCCGACACTACCTGCAAATAAAATTGAAGTATTAGGTCCACCACCCACATCAGGTACACGTGATGCGTTCGCAGAGTTAGTACTTGAAGGTGGCTGTAAAAAATTCCCTTGGATTAAAACCATTAAAAAGCAGAACAAATCAAAGTATAAAGCAATTTGTCATAGTGTCCGTGAAGATCACGCCTACATTGAAGCCGGTGAAAACGATAACTTAATCGTTCAAAAGTTAACGGCAAACCCCAAAGCATTCGGCATCTTCGGCTTCAGCTTTTTAGATCAAAACAGCGACAAACTTCAAGGCTCAATCATTGATGGTCAAGAACCAACTTTTGAAGCCATTGCTGAAGGTTCATACCCTGTGTCTCGCCCATTGTACTTCTATGTGAAAAATGCACATGTAGGTAAAGTGCCCGGTATTTTAGAATTTTTAACAGAATACACTAGCGAAGCTGCTATGGGTGAAGAAGGCTATTTAACAGACAAAGGTTTAATTCCCCTTGGTGGAGAGAAATTAGTCAATGTGCGTAAAAACGTATTATCGCTAACGCCGTTAGCATTGAATAAATAAGTTAATTCTAGCTAACGGGTACAGTAAGGCGAAAGTCAACTTCTCGCTTTACTTTCTTGTTTTCTGGATTTAATAAAATAGAATAACTGGCCTTAATATATGAATACACCTTTACTTTTTATTGTTCTACTTTCGTTAACCCTTTTTAGCTACTGGTTTGGACTAAAACGCTCACTACAAGTTGCTGGTGGCGCAGAGCATAAAAAAGATCTAACCTGCTTACCTGAACAGTTTGGTTTATTAACCGCGATGGTTTGTGGTTTACCCGCATTAATCACCTTGTTAATTTTCAACAGCGCTGAGCAGCTTGTGGTTGAACAGCTACTTACCAGTACATTACCTATGCATGTTCAATCACTTTCAAATATTGATTTAGGTTTATACCTTAATAATATACGCTCATTAGCAGCCTCTGAAACAACACAATCACTACTGCAAGGAATATCATCTCAAGCTATAGCTCAACCAAGCGACATGACTCTGCAAGGGCAACTCCAAGCTGCATTGACGCTACAAGAGTTAAACCAACTAACCGTTTGGTTAAAAACAGCCTTAGTACTCATTATCGCAGTTGTCAGTGTCATTATGTTAGTGAGAAATTTCAGCCTAACTTATAAAGCACGACAAAAATCTGAAACCATAGTACAGGCATTATTAGTTGCCTCATCAGCCATTGCTATTTTAACCACGCTTGGCATTGTTGTTTCTGTCTTATTTGAATCCATTCAGTTTTTTAACAGTGTCTCTCCTGCTGAGTTTATGTTTGGCACTCAATGGAGTCCACAAACAGCTATGCGCTCAGATCAAGTAGGCGGCTCTGGCTCTTTTGGTGCTATTCCCTTATTTGCTGGCACCATGCTAATTACCTTTATCGCCATGCTACTAGCTGTACCTGTCGGTTTAATGATTGCAATTTATTTATCTCAATATGCCAGCACAAAATTACGCAGTATTGCTAAGCCAATGTTAGAAGTATTAGCCGGTATTCCCACGGTAGTATATGGCTTTTTTGCTGCACTAACCGTAGCCCCTGTCATAAGAAATATAGGTGAATCGCTTGGCTTAAGCGTTGCTTCTGAGAGTGCTCTAGCCGCAGGTCTAGTTATGGGCACCATGATTATTCCCTTTGTATCATCATTGTCAGAAGATGCCATCAGTGCGGTACCTAATGCATTAAAAGAAGCGTCATTAGGCATGGGGGCAACGAAAAGTGAAACCGTAGTAAAAGTATTACTACCGGCGGCACTGCCCGGTATTGTTGGCGCCATTTTATTAGCCATTTCTCGCGCTATTGGTGAAACCATGATTGTTGTTATGGCAGCAGGTATGGCCGCAAACCTAACGGCAAATCCACTTGACTCTGTCACCACGGTAACCGTGCAAATTGTCACCTTACTCACTGGCGATCAAGAGTTCGATTCTCCCAAAACATTAGCCGCTTTTGCCTTAGGGTTGATGTTATTTATTACTACCCTTGGCTTAAATATATTAGCGCTAAAAGTCGTTCAAAAATATAGAGAGCAATATGACTAACTCAATCGAAAATTCAACAGTGCGCTCAGTAGAGAATTCTATGCTGAACAAACAAGTAACGCCGGCTAGCTCTCTTTCTACCACTGACAGAGTAACCATAAATCTTAAAAAGCGTCACCAAAAAGAAAAACGTTTTAAAAGCCTCGGCTTGTTTGCCGTACTTTTTGGCTTTATGTTAGTAGTTATTTTAATTGCTGATATAACCTCAAAAGCCTTACCCGCTTTTCATCAGCATTGGGTGAAACTTGATGTCAACTATCAAAGTGATTGGCTAAATGTTGATGTATCATCAACTCAAGCAGCGTTAGCAAAGCAGATGAAAACAGCAAGCTATCGCAAGGTGTTAAAAAACTCTGTTTATCAAATGTTTTCAACAGTCTCAAATAAAAAACTAAGCCGTAAAGAAAAGCGCCAGTTGATTAAACTATTTTCTACTAACGCTGAATTTACGCTTAAAGAGATATTAATTGCTGACCCTAGCTTTATAGATAAGTCTGTCAATGTTTGGGTGAGACTTGATGATGATGTTGACAGCTACCTTAAAGAAGGCTTTGCTGTGGGCGATGCGGGTTTACGAATTAGCCAACAACAGGCTCAATGGCTAGCGCAATTATCGACAGAGCAGCGTATCGAAAGTCGCTTTAATGTCAGCTTTTTTACCGCTAGCGACTCACGAGAGCCTGAGCTCGCCGGTATTAAAGGCGCATTAATGGGCACCTTATTGACCCTATTCGTCACCTTGCTATTGTCCTTTCCTTTAGGCGTTGCTGGCGCACTGTATTTAGAAGAGTTCGCCCCAAAAAACCGTATCACTGACTTAATCGAGATTAATATAAACAACCTCGCGGCTGTACCCTCAATTGTTTTTGGATTACTGGGTTTAGCAGTCATAATTAACTTATTTGGGCTACCACGCTCCGCCCCCTTAGTTGGCGGCATAGTACTAACCTTGATGACTTTACCGACAATTATTATTGCCAGTAGAGCAGCCATTAAAGCCGTGCCTCCCTCATTAAGAGAAGCGGCATTAGGTTTAGGGGCTTCAAAAATGCAAGTAACTTTTTCTCATGTATTACCACAAGCCATGCCGGGGATTATTACCGGTGCCATTATCGGTATAGCTCAGGCATTAGGTGAAACAGCGCCTTTATTAATGATTGGTATGGTTGCTTTTATTGTTGATGTACCCACAAGTATTGTCGATTCAGCAACCGTTTTACCCGTACAAATATTTTTATGGGCAGATAGCCCTGAACGAGCTTTTTTAGCAAAAACCTCAGCGGCCATTTTAGTGCTATTAACCCTATTACTAGTCATTAATGTCACAGCAACAGTATTGCGCGCTAAGTTTGAAAAAAAGTGATTTTTAAAAGAAACAGTTTAAGAAGAAAATAAAATGAATACTATCGATATAAAACAAAGTGAACCATCACAAGTAGAGTTCAACCCAACAGAGCTTACCCAAACCGTTGGTAATATTTATGCTGATAACGCCAAGATGGCTATTCGCAATGTTGATGTCTTTTACGGCAATAAAGCGCATGGCGACAAGCAAGCCATTCACAATGTCAGTTTAGATATAGCAAAAAACCAAGTAACAGCGCTTATCGGCCCGTCAGGCTGCGGTAAATCGACCTTCTTACGTTGCTTAAATCGTATGAACGATACCATTGAAAATTGTCGTGTCACCGGGCAATTAATGCTTGATGGCGAAGACATCTATGCAAAAAAACTAGACCCTGTACTACTCAGGGCGCGCGTTGGCATGGTATTTCAAAAGCCAAACCCCTTTCCAAAGTCTATTTATGACAATGTAGCCTACGGCGCACGCATTCACGGCTTAACTAACAATAAAGTAGAATTAGACGAAATTGTTGAAAGGAGTTTACAAAAGGCTGGGTTATTTAATGAAGTTAAAGATAGATTAAAAGATCCAGGTACTGGTTTATCGGGGGGGCAACAACAACGTTTATGCATTGCCCGTACCATTGCCGTTAGCCCAGAAGTCATTTTAATGGATGAGCCAGCTTCCGCATTAGACCCAATTGCTACCGCTATTATTGAAGAGTTAATTGATGAGCTCAAAGAGAAATACACCATAGCGATAGTGACACACTCAATGCAGCAAGCAGCACGGGTATCGCAGCACACCGCTTATTTTCATATGGGTAAATTAGTTGAAATGGGTAAAACGGAAGATATTTTTACCCGCCCAAGTCACAAATTAACTGAAAACTATATCACTGGCCGCTTCGGTTAAATGGAGAAAAAAATGACTAAATCAGAAAAAGCAAATAGCCCTTGTGGTTTCACCTCAAAATTACATTTAGATAAACATATTTCTCGTCGCTTTAATGAAGAGCTAGAACAAGTAAGAACCTTAGTAATGAAGATGGGTGAGTTGGTAGAGCAGCAAGTTAACGATGGCCTTAGTGCGGTATTAAATGCTGATGCCACACTTGCAGAACAAGTGATAGCGCGCGATAAAAAAGTCAATTCAATGGAGCTAGAAATTGATGAATATTGCACGCAGATATTAGCTCGTCGCCAACCTGCGGCCAGTGATTTACGCTTAATTGTTAGTGTTATTAAAAGCATCACAGACATAGAGCGAATGGGTGATGAAGCGGTTAAGTTTGGTAAAAATGCCATCAAGCTCGCTCAAGGTAACTTTGCCGAAGAAGAAGGCGCTAGGCCATTAGTTGAATTGAAACACCTAGGTAAGCATGTCAGTGAAACCTTAAACACTGCGCTAATTGCCTACGCACAAATGGATGTTGATGCGGCATATAACATCATTGAAAACGATAATATTATTGATGAAGAGTTCGACAATATTTCTCGCTTGTTAGTCACTAAAATGATGGAAAACCCTCGTGAAATTAAAAATGCCCTAAGGGTGACTTGGTGTGCCCGTGCGTTAGAGCGCATTGGTGATCACACGACCAACCTTTGCGAATACATCGTTTACTTGGTTGAAGGTAAAGATGTTCGACACGGTAATGCGAAGTGATCTCGATATTTTTAGGAGAAGTTCAGGCATTGCATTAATATTATGCGAACAGAGCTTCTTATATTGACTCTAATAAAACCGTCAATTTTTCAGCTAGTTAGTTTAGCCAACCAAGGGCATCTTCTCTATTGGTAAAGACTTGGATATTTAATGCCGCTGAGCTTGGTATATCAGCAGCAAAGTCTGCGCTAAGTTTTGCCATTCTATTTGGCGCAAACACGGCTATTTTATTAATAGCTGCTAAGGTGCCAAATTGTATCAAGGCATCTAGTTGAGTTGAATAAGGGTTGCTTTTATTGATCAACAATGAAAATGAATTTGTAAAAATAGATAATAAACAATTATGGATTTCGGCAACCATTTCAAGATCGATATTAGCTCCTTCATCAACCATTACTTCAGCAATATTATTGGCTAAAACACTAATTTCCCCAAATGATAATTTATACAATTCCATATAATGTATCCCTTATTGCTTTTTTTTGACAACATTTTTTTAGCCCATATTTTATAGAAATTTAAAATAAAATCCAGTGCATAAACAGCCACTGATAATATGAATTCGACCGCACAGTGAGATACAGTGGTTAAATCTTAGCTGAGAGTATCAAGCTTAGCTCAATAGGCACTAGCGCTAACGCTTTGATATGAGTTCTTCTTAAGTATATTCATGGTGCGCTATCATCAGCTAAAGCTTGCAAACCTCTAACGGCACATAAACACCAAGTATTATCAGCATCCCTCATTATAAGATACATTAATAATCTTCCATACATTCAGTAAATTAAAACAAAAAAGCGCCTTTCGGCGCTTTAAAAAAGTAACGGCTAATTGTGTAAATTAACCCGTATGGACAATACGTTTAGTAATTAAGTCATCAACCACACTAGGGTCAGCCAGTGTTGAAGTATCACCTAAGCTATCCACGTCGTTTTCAGCAATTTTACGTAAAATACGACGCATAATTTTGCCTGAACGCGTTTTAGGTAAACCTGGTGCCCACTGTAAGTAATCAGGCTTAGCGAAACGACCTAACTCTTTGGCAACGAACTCTTTCAATTCTTTATTAAGCTCGTCAGATTCTTCAGCATTCGCCATCAAGGTTACATAACAGTATACACCTTGACCTTTGATTTCATGTGGATAACCAACCACAGCCGCTTCTGCTACAGCTGGGTGAAGTACTAGTGCACTTTCAATTTCTGCCGTACCTAATCTATGGCCTGAGACGTTTAATACATCATCAACACGCCCAGTGATCCAGTAGAAACCATCTTCATCACGTCTAGCACCATCACCAGTAAAGTAGTTACCTGGATATTGGCCCAAATAAGTTTGATAGAAACGATTATGATCACCGTAAACAGTCCGTAGTTGTCCCGGCCAGCTAGCGGTCATCACTAATAAGCCTTGGTTTTCACCCTCTAATGTATTGCCATCTTTGTCAAATAACGCAGGTTGGACACCAAAGAAAGGCTTACCGGCACAACCAGGTTTCATATCAACAGAGCCGGGTAAAGAAGTGATTAAAATACCGCCAGTTTCTGTTTGCCACCAAGTATCAACAATAGAGCAATTACTCTTACCAACTACTTCATAATACCAATGCCAAGCTTCAGGATTAATCGGCTCACCTACTGTACCTAGTAAACGCAATGAAGAAAGATCCGCTTTTTCCACCAGATCATCACCAACACTCATTAATGCGCGAATTGCCGTTGGCGCAGTGTAAAACACATTAACTTTATGCTTTTCACATACCTGCCAGAAACGTCCCGCATCAGGATAAGTAGGTACACCTTCAAATACTAATGTAGTTGCACCGTTAGCTAATGGTCCGTAAAAAATATAAGAGTGACCCGTAATCCAACCAGCATCCGCTGTACACCAATATATTTCGTCTTCTTTATAATCGAATACATATTTGTGAGTCATGGCAGCATACAGAATATAACCGCCACACGTATGAACCACACCTTTTGGTGTACCTGTTGAACCTGAGGTATATAGAATAAACAATGGATCTTCAGCATCCATTATTTCTGGTTCACAAGTTGCGGGTAAATTCGCTACCGCATCAGCATAATTAATATCTATTTTTTCATTCCAAGCAACCTCACCGCCAGTACGAGTTACTACGATAACAGAATGCACATTAGGACAATCAGCAACTGCAGCATCAACATTAGCTTTAAGTGGAATGTGTTTACCACCACGAACCGATTCATCAGCCGTGATAACCACCTGACAATCAGCATCAAGTACACGTGCTTTAATGGATTCTGTAGAGAAACCACCAAAAACTACCGAGTGAATAGCACCAATACGTGCACACGCTAGCATGGCGTAACCCACTTCTGGGATCATTGGCATATATATACAAACGCGATCACCTTTTTTAACGCCACGCTCTTTTAATAAGTTAGCAAAACGACAAACATGATCATGTAATTCTTGATATGTAACTTTTAAGTCATCAGAAGGATCATCACCTTCAAAAATGATCGCGGTATCATTCGCTTTAGTCGCTAAGTGGCGATCAATACAGTTATAACTAACGTTTAATTTAGCCCCTGAAAACCAGTTTATTTCAGAGTTTTTTAAATCGACTTTACTTACACTATCCCAAGGTTGGTACCAATCAATAAACTCTTTAGCTTGCTCACCCCAAAACACATCAGGTTGTTCAATAGATTGCTTATACATAGCATCATAAGTTGCACTATCAATGTGGGTATGCGCCTTCGCTTTGTCTGATACTGGATAACAAGGTTTCAATTCATTCATGAGATATTCCTTCAGGTTTATTTACAACCAATATAATAATTTTTATTTTAAAAAATAAGATTAACTTAATGCTAATTTCTTTAGGGCTATTTTTATATACGCCTTTAGTCTTAAATACTATGTACTTTCAGACATAAATTTACTAATAGTTCATTATAAGCTACAGCCCTTTATTCTATTAGTAAACACAACAATGAAAGCCACCAAAAACAACGCTGTCATTTTAAGCAATATCAATAAAGTGAATGGCAAAAATAGTGCTCAGTAATTAACAAGATCAAAAAAGCGCCCGCAGGCGCTTTAGATATAGAACTGAAACAAAGGAGATTAGCTGTTTTATAAGTTATAACCAGACTCTTCATGCTCAACTTGATCTAAGCCATTAACTTCTTGCTCTTCATCAACACGTAAGCCACTTGTCATCATGGCAACAAGTTTTAACAAGATATAAGTCACAACAGCAGTATAAACTAATGTTGAAACAATACCGATAAGCTGTACGCCAACTTGCTCAGCCATTGTTGCAATACCCTCAGCAAAACCAAAACCACTAAATACACCTATAGTTGTTGCTGAGAAAACACCTGCTAAGAATGTCCCTAAAATACCACCAACACCATGTACTGGAAATACATCTAAAGAATCATCAATTCTTAACTTCTGCTTAATATATACTGTTGAATAGAAACAAACAAAGCCAGCACTAATACCAATAACTAACGCACCACCAGGTCCAACAAAGCCTGAAGCTGGTGTGATTGTACCTAAACCCGCTACCATACCGGTAACAGCGCCTAAAACACTGGCCTTTCCAAACTTCTTCCATTCAATTGCCGCCCAAGTTAAGGTGCCAGCTGCGGCAGAAATATGTGTCACTAACATAGCCATAGAAGCATCACCATTGGCCGCTAATGCGCTACCACCGTTAAAGCCAAACCAACCAACCCACAGCATACCTGCGCCTGTTACTGTCATGGTTAAGTTATGAGGCAGCATTGGCGTTTTAGGAAATCCACGTCTAGGCCCTAATACCAAAGCCGCAACAAGTGCCGCAGTACCTGCAGTGATATGAACAACAATACCACCAGCAAAGTCATAGACCCCCATTTGACTTAACCAGCCACCACCCCATACCCAATGAGTAACGGGTGCATAAACAGCAAGTAACCATAAGCCACTAAAAATCAATACGGCAGAAAATTTCATTCTTTCGGCAAAGCCACCAATAATCAACGCAGGAGTTATAACTGCAAAAGTCATTTGAAAGAGCATAAATAAGCTTTCAGGTATATCGCCTGAGAGTACATCTTTGCCAATGCCATGCATCATTACTTTAGAGAAATCGCCAATAAAGGCATTACCTTCTCCAAAAGCAAGACTATAACCGAAGATCAGCCACAAAATTGAAGAGATAGAGCCAATAGCAAAACACTGCATTAAAATAGAAAGTACATTTTTCTTTCTTACTAAGCCACCATAAAACAAAGCTAGGCCTGGTAAGGTCATTAATAACACTAAGGCTGTTGAAGTGAGAATCCAACTGGTGTTAGCACCATTTAAACTAGCATCATTTGCAAAGGCAATTGATGGCATTGAAAGTAGAACCAGCGACAGAGTAAATGAAAATATTCGTAACATCTTTTTATCCATTATTGTTTTTTAATCTGGCTTGCTAAAAATTAGTGCAAATAATTTATAACAAACAACTATTATTTTCTGATGCACAAGCAATGCACAAAATGCGCCACTAGAAAAAATCACATTACAAACAATAAGATAAAAAAACAATGCTCTATAATGCCACACACAATTGCACCAAAAAGGTGAGCACAGCAAAGCAAAGCACCACACAAGTGCAGTTAAACTGTCACAGAGGTCGCTATAAAAATAGGGGAACGACATTATTTAGGTTTTTTAAGGACACATAGCACTCCAAATCTGAGCGGTACCTGACCCTTTCAAACAATTAACTGCACTGGTTCCACAATAGTGTTCCCATTGGTTAACCGTATCTGAATGGTAAAAATTATAACATAGATATGCTTCGTGAGCCGAACTGGTGGTGCCTGTAGCAAATGAGGCAACGCAATTGCTATCAGAATTACATCGAGTAAAACATGCATGATTAGCGAACTCATCTATAGCAGCGATAAGAGACCTGTTTGCAATGAAGCCGCCATCTAACACCCAATAATATGAGCTGCCTTGTTGTTTGAGGCTCAGTAAGCCGTTATCTGGAGGCAAATTACAACTTACTCGATTGCCATTACCATCATTCAAAAGCATAGCAGAATGCATTTCGACCAAGGTACCACTGGGGGCGATATAAGTATCTGACGGACACCCTTCAGGATACTGACCGAGATTTACAAATGCTTCAGAAATGCTGGTGATTTAACTCCACCATTGAGCTTTGCACTGGCGGCTGACTGATGGCACAATCATTTACATTCCATCTGCCGTCATTATTAACGTCCTCATCAGAATAGTTAATACTGTCCTCATTCAAGTCCCAACAATGAATACCATCATCACCTTTTGCACCAGTTTGACCTTGTGCACCTTGTACACCGATTTTTCCGTTGTCCCCTTCGAGAGGGCAGCCTGTAAGCACCATTATTAGCGCTCCCCCAAAAAAAATTAAGTGTTTTCATTTTTAAAATACCTTCTATTAGTAGCCATTCCTTTATCAAGCATTGCGCGCCTATAATAAGCAGATTTATATTCATAAATCTAACATTGTGAATGAAGAACAAACTATAAACCAACTTAAAACCCTTGTATAACGCTGTTTATTCCGACAAATTATAAATTGTTTTCATAGCCTCTGATCCATACCCGCGCGTATGTTCAAACTCGCTATCCTTTTATAATCACTTGAGTTGTAAATAATATATTTTAACTCATCCTTTCCTTGCACTCTTGCTGGATAGTTCCTCAGCTTCTTAAAACGGCCTAACCTCTCCAACATGCCAGATAAAAAACTACCATTTACTCGCTACTCTGACACATGATGACCAATATATTCATCTTTTGTATACCCTAACACTTCACATTCACACTCATTGGCATAAACAATGATACCTTCTTTGTTCTTGAAACAATGAGTTCAATAGGTTAGTACAATTGATATAAGAGCGCTTTCGTAGATGTTTTGAATTTTCTAATCTCTTTTATTTTTATAATAATCTATAATTGAATATAGTGTTTTTTGATTGTCCAACGCCATATGTTGTAGGTAAGTTTTTTGCTTTAACCTTCAATTTAGTGGTACTTATCACCTCGTTTTAATAAATAATATTTTTCTTTAAGGCGACTAATTAGGGGGCTTATGTTTGATTTAAATCAAGAGCACTTTATTATTATTTCGTATGCTAATTTTAATTATTCCAAAATTGAAAAAAAGGTATCGTCATGACAGAAATTAACACAATATTATATGCTACAGACCTTGGCAAACATACAAGACCTGCTTTTCGTATGGCTGTGAGCCTCGCCAAACAAAATAATGCTAAAATTCATTTTTTATACGTCATAGAGCCAATGAATGCTAACACCGCATCTATAGTTAACTCGTATATGCCAGAAGGTACAATAGAAGACTTATTCCAGCGCTCAGTTGATGAGTTACATGAGAAAGTTCAAAATCGCATTGATAAATTCTGCTTAGAAGAGCTAGACGGTAAAGATTTTCCAGGCGGTAAACCCGTAGCAGATATTATTCAAGGCGCTCCTGCCCCGACAATTATTCGCGCAGCAGAAGAAAAAAATGTTGATCTTATCGTAATGGGTAGTCATGCACATAGCGCCTTAAACAACCTATTTATTGGCTCAGTCGCTGATAAGGTGGTAAACAGGACAACTACCCCGGTATTATTGGTGCCACTTAAAAGTGACTAAGTTAAAGTACCAGCAAATTTAATATATCGCTAATAAAGCACAAATCACTGTTATTAAGCTATTCAACACGTATTGTGCTTTTTTTTCGAACCGAATATGTTGGCTATTTTGTCAATATACTACCCTGAACAATAGTTTACTGAGTTCTTCGTTTAAGTTCTAAGCCAAAGACAGACCGCCAATAATTGTTATTGCTATAGAGGTAGTAGTGCCGTTGATAGTAATTGTACCTGCATTATTGGGCATTGTATTTGACATATTAAGTATTGATGAAAATGAATTCGAATACAATTGACTGATTATATTAGTAAAGTTAACGCCATAATAAGCGAAAAATAACAGTTGGCTATAATCGTGAAGCGATAGCCAACTGTTATTTTTCCGTTTGATTACCTTGCTATATTTTTAAACTTTACAATTATCTTTTGATACTGAAGATATGGATACTTTGCTTCCCAATCTAACTTTTACGCATCCCGTTAGAATACTAATTTTTTCCTTTTGTATTATGGTAAAACCTCCTTCGTTTTGTGAGTACAAAATGTATTCAAAAGCTTTATTACCACCTTCAAAAAGAGCTGTAAAAAGACCTCCAACCAAAGCCCCTGCTAATCCGCCAGCAATCATATCTTCATGATCACCATCTAACTCATCAATTATTCCTATGACTGTACCACCAATAATTCCTGTTTTAACCTCAGATGAAAGTTTAACTTGCTTAATAGAATGAACTGAAGCATAGAATTCTTTCAATATTTCATTTTGATCTACTCTATTTATTCCTTGAGTTGCACAACCACTTAACAAAGCTAAACAGAGTAATACTCTTTTCATTTTCATATCCTTTCAAAACTTAAATACCTAAAATAAGACGAATAAGGATTAGTTTAGTTCAATACAATTATTGAAAAATATAACGCCTCATTTAATGGGCAAAAAATATGTTGGCTAAAATTAGCGACGAAGGAGCAAAAGCCAACTGTTTATTGTTTTTTTGAGTAACCTGTTGGGCCTTCGATTCACCATTTGTTCTGAGTATTATTGGCTAACACCCAACGATAAAAAGCATTGAAGTACTTTAGGTAGCGATTGAAGGTAGTCACTGTTTTAATGGCTAAGATGGTAGCTTTTAACTCAATAGCTATTTGTCTCGTAATAAAACCATTAGGCAAGAAGCTTAATGAGCTTTTGATTCGTGTTAATTCTCTCGCACACCATCTAGCACCATTTTAATCTAGATAATCCTTGATGAACTTAGAGGTGTCATGAGGTGTTAATTTAGTGTCCGACGATGTTACAGAAGCGTCATTAGGTGAAATTATAGTGTTGTTTAGTGCTGACGTAGTGCCAAATAGAGTCACACTAAGCTTTCTAAAGGCTCCTTTTTTACAGCGTGTTCTTAAAGACTTTCAAACGGAGTTATTTCGATAATAGTAAATACCATTACGGCAATGTAAATAGGGAATATTTGAAGCTTTCATGTAACACACCATGTAGCAAAATTGCTTTACTTGATGTAACTTATTGAAATTATTGATACAACCATCCACTGACAATATTTAAGTTCATTTAACAATAAAAATCAATATATTAATATAATCCACTCAAGCTGTGACATTAAAAATCACAACCATCTAGTGACATTTAATATGTAATAAAAAAACAGTTACTAGCTATAACTTTGAAAAGATTTTTGTATGTATATTAAATACCGTATTCTAACCTAACTGTTAGTAACTTATCCTAGGTGTGCTCAACTATTTCTTACGCAATAACTTGACTCTAAGGGGATGAATTAACTTGTAGTAGTGTAGATTAGCTAATATCATAAAACTGATTTCAAGTTATTTTTTAAGGGTATAGTCGTGCAACTAAGAAGCAAAATATTCGTATTTTTGTTGTTTTTAATCGTGTCTTTGTTAGGCAATACGCAAATGCAAGAGCCCAATGACGACTACGAAAAAGCCTTAAGAAGCTTTCATGAAGGCGAATACAATACCGCTCATATCCATCTCAAAAACGCTATTAAGCAGAGTCCTTCGCACCTGTCTTCTAAATTACTATTAGGCAAAGTGCTCTTAAAAAATAAACAGTCCAATACTGCTATTCAGCAGTTAACTGAAGTATTAAAACTGGGCGTTGATAAAAATCTCGCTTACACTGCATTAGCTGAAGCTTACATGATGCAAAGAAACTACGCCAAAGTTACGTCAATGGCTATTAATGAACTGAACCGTTCAAATACATACCAGCTTTTGATCATTCAAGGCAATGCTTGGCAACATCAACAAGACAATGAACAAGCCTTGAAAAAATTTAACCAAGCACTTGAAATAAAACCAAATGAAAAGAAAATTCTTGAAAAAATGGCTTTATTTTATATTCATCAAAACAAATTCAACAAAGCCAATGAATTCATAGATAAAATCAACAACCTACACCCCGATGATTCATCCGTATTATACTTACAAGCGCAAATATTAATAAGACAGAAACAACATAAAAAAGCTCTACCTTTGCTTGAGCAAGCGAATAAACTTAAACCAAATGCCCCCTTAATTGGCCGTTCACTAGCGCAAACATACGTCACCCTTAATCAAACTTCAGATGCACGTTCGATTATAGACCCCTTGTTAATAAATACCCCTGACGACCCATACCTAATGCTACTCAACGCACGCTTACACTCAATGTCTAAACAAAATGATTTAGCGAAAGCGGCATACGATCAACTTGCTCAACAACTATCTATTATATCTCCAGAAATATTAACTGAGTTACCAGAATTGCTTTATGTTTCTGGCTTGGCTAACTATATCTTAGAAAGCTATGCCATAGCATCGGGGCTTATCCAACGCTATTTAGCTGAAGGTGGCGACAATTTATATGCCATTACCATACTAGCTGATATCTATATGAAGCAAGATCGAGCAACCGAGGCTGTAGCCCTAATGGAAAAAAATTACGCTTTAGTCACTCAAGACTTGATTACTTCAGTCAGACTTTGCAATCAATACTTAATCAATAAAGCCACGCTAAAGTGTAATATGCTCATTGATGAACTAGAACTTATTCACGGCCCACACATTGCGACGAAACTACTCAGAGTAAAAGTGCTTCAAGCACAACATCGTTACCCTGAAGCGTTACAGTTTTTTGAACAAAAAATTAGTGAAAAAACGACAAAATCAAATCATAAACGAATTAAAGCTATTCTTCACTCACAAAATAAACAACATAATGAAGCGCTAGAGATATTAAATGATTTATTAACTATCAACCCTGCCAATGTTGACTATATGCAGTTAAAAACCAATGAACTGTTGGCATTAAAACAGTATCAAGAGGCCGAGATACTCAATGCGCAAGTGTTGAAATTGAGACCAAATAACTATAGAGCACAGTATATTCAAGCAGAGCTACTATACCTAACCAAAAATTACTATCAGGCACAAAGAGCAGCAGAAAAACTGATAATACTAGAACCTTCTAGCTTTTTAGCTTCTTTGCTTTTGTCAAATACATTAGTTGCTCAAAAGAAACTTGACGAGGCATTAGAAGCTTCAATCAAGGCTAAAGGAAAATCAAAGAATAACAGCCCCAAACCATTAGAAAACATTGTTCGAATTTATCGACTGCAAGGCGAACTAGATAAAGCGTTAACAGAATTGGAATATTTAAATAAAAAGTTTCTGCTAGAACCTAAATATTTGTTAGAAAAAGCTGAACTAAATATGCTATTGAATAACCTTGATGCTGCTCGCCGTGATTACAATATTCTCTACAGTTTGTGGAGTGATGAGCATCAAATGCTACTCATCCTAGCGCAAAAACAGCGTTTAGCGGGGTTTTATCAAGAGTCTGAAAGAAGCTTACAGAAAGGCTTGTCCCTATCACCCAAGTTTATTTATCTAAAGATAGAGCTATTACGGTTGCTCCTAACCCAAAATAAAGTTGAGCAAGCTACAGAGATAATAGCTCCCCTGATGAAGGAATATGCAAATAACGCCAATGTCCAGTTACTTGCTGGCGACATTGCGTTAGAAAAAGAGCGACCTGACAAAGCTCTGCAACATTTTCTAACTGCCCTAACGCTCAACAATAACTATCATCAGGCCATTACTCGATTAAAGAACATTGCTTCTGATTATCAAATAGGCAATAAAGCATTTGAACAAGCACTGAGCACAATCGTAGAAAAATACCCAGATGAAACCGCATTTCAGAGGCATACTTTGGCAGATTACCTGTTAGATCAAGGCAACGAGCAAGCAGCAAAACAGCATTACTTACAAATAATAAAAATGGAAACTTATCCAAATATAAAATACGCCTTCAACAATTTGGCGAACATTTTAATGACAACAGATCCACAAATGGCATTGAGCTATATAGAAAAAGCCATCGAATTGGACAGCACCATCGCTGACTTTTTTGATACCAAAGGTTGGATCCTAACTAATTCTGAACAACTAAACCAAGGTCTCACCTATCTACGAGACGCCTATACCTTAAATTCCGAAAATCCTGCAAACTGGTATCATTTAGGCTTTACCTTGCACAAATTGAATCGCGATAAAGAGGCCTTAATAGAACTCAACAAGGTAGTAGCAGTAGAAAAAGACTTCCCAGAAAAAAGTGCAGCCATAAAATTATTGAAAAGCCTCTAGAACGTATGGGGTGTATTCGCCCGCACAACTGTCCGTTTTTTTTACACTTTATAGAGAGGTCAAAAAGAAGTGTTTTATAGGTCATTGTAATAAGAGAGTATTTTTCGTTGGCATCAATATTGCTATCATAACTAGATAGACAGATTATTAGTAACAATTTTGCATTTGTTGTAATGTTATGATTCATTTAAAAGGGTTCTTACAATGTTTAAGAAAACAAGTCTTGCATTAATGGTAAGCGTTAGTTTCGGAGCATCTGCCGGCTCGGTAAATTTTGATGGCCATTTTGATAATGAAGATGGAACCGATAATTACTCAGAAGTTTTTGCAATAAATTACTACAATTCTGAATTGCCTAACCCAACACCTATAACGGGTGGTATTCTTGCTCTTTCTACGGGCGACGATGGGAAACAATACCTATATATTAGCCACCCGCTAGGCTTTAAAGATTTATCTTACGGTGGGGAAGATAAATATGACGTTGGATGGAAGGATTCGAAGAAAGGCACACAAGATAATTTAGATAAAGCAATTGGCAGTGAATTTATTGCGTTACAGTTAACTAGTGAGGAAGGAGATGTATACGGTGTTAGCTTTAATCCACAACAATTTTCCAAAG
>ENA-UZWX01001448-UZWX01001448.1-metagenome-genome-assembly--contig:-Day-4---50m-contig-1448_pt2 | contig 93726 bp, 84 predicted proteins | sample MGYA00260347_ERZ794907 | MGnify/ENA metagenome assembly ERZ794907 | reverse complement strand
ACCAATAACAATCTATATAATCAAATAAAAACATACAGATAAGCAACAACCACGATACCACTTAAGTGGTAGACCTCATATACCTCTGACTTCTAGGACTATAGCGCCTTGATCCAGATCAACTATTGTTAACCAAGCCATTGTTATTTTAGCCTCGACAAAAGATTTAATACGCAAGAAAAACAATTTATCAACTTATACAACTGAATAATTGGAGTAGACAATGTCTGACATTCAAAAATGGGACGTAGAAGACGCCCAGTTTTGGGAAAGTACAGGTAAAAAGGTCGCTAATCGTAACCTTTGGATCTCAATCCCAAGCCTTTTATGTGGTTTCGCAGTATGGCTATACTGGGGTATCATTACAATTCAAATGCTTAATTTAGGTTTCCCTATTCCTAAAGCAGATCTTTTTACCTTAGGTGCTGTTGCAGGTTTAACCGGTGCAACCTTGCGTATTCCCAGTAGTTTCTTTATCAGGCTTTGTGGAGGTCGCAATACTTTAGTATTTACTACCGCATTATTGATGTTGCCCGCCATAGGTACAGGTATTGCCTTACAAGACATTAACACTCCTCTATGGGTGTTTATGGCTTTAGCATTATTGTCAGGTATTGGTGGTGGTAACTTTGCATCATCAATGTCAAATATCTCATTTTTCTTTCCGAAAAAACAACAAGGTTTAGCGCTAGGTTTAAATGCTGGTTTAGGTAACTTTGGTGTTACTACTATGCAAATTCTTGTGCCATTAATGATGACCTTCGGTTTTTTTGGTGGTGAGCCAATGGAGCTTGTCAATACATCAGGTACATTAATTGGTAAAATTCCAAAAGGCTCTGAAGCCTGGATCCATAATGCTGGGTATGTTTGGTTACTATTCTTGATTCCACTAGCTATTGTTGGTTGGATTGGCATGAATAACATTAAAGCTCCTCATGTGACACCTGATTTACCAAACCCAGTAGGGTCATTTTCAATTATAACCGGTATGTTTTTAATTGGTTTTGGTACAGCTATATTCGGCTTATGGCTAATGTTGCCTGAAAAAGTAGGTGGCAGTGGTTTTGGCATCAGTAAGTGGATTGTTTTACCAATAGTCATTGCTTTAACCGTTTATCTATTAAAATTAATTCCAGGCCAAGTTAAAGATAGCTTGTCACGTCAATACAAAATTTTCGGCAATACGCATACTTGGGTAATGAGTGTTATCTACACCATGACTTTCGGTTCATTCATTGGCTTTGCTGCGGCCTTTGGCTTGTCGATTAAAGTTATCTTTGGTTACCAGCATGTATTAGTTGATGGCGTAATGAATCACGATATCGTGAACTCTGCTGGACCAAGTGCTCTAATGTATGCATGGATGGGCCCTTTCATTGGTGCATTGATTCGTCCTGTAGGCGGTTGGATTGCCGATAAAATGGGTGGCGCTAAAGTAACACAAATTTGTGCTGTTATTATGGTTGCCAGCGCTATCGGGGTTGCTCACTACATGAAGCTAGCTTACGCATCAGCTACGCCACAAGATTACTTTGTTGAATTCTTAGTATTATTCTTAATCTTATTTGCTGCGACTGGTATTGGTAATGGTTCAACGTTCCGTACAATTTCAATGGTATTTGATAAAGAGCAAGCAGGTCCGGTATTAGGTTGGACTTCAGCAGTAGCAGCATACGGTGCGTTCATTATTCCTAAAGTATTAGGTGAGCAAATTAAGTTAACTACACCTGAAAATGCACTTTATGGTTTCGCAGTATTTTACGGTGTTTGTATCGTAGTTAACTGGTGGTATTACTTAAGATCAGGTGCTGAACATCAAAATCCATAAATAATTTATGGTTATTTATTGAGAGTTGATCCAGATCAGCTCTCTTTTGCATTTACCGTCTATACTTGACGGCACATTAAAAACGTATAAACGTCACAAATTTACTAACCGGTGATAATTGACTAAGGCCTAGAACGTCTTTATCGGTTTAAATATCACTTCAACGGAGAAAAAAGATGAGTAACTTTCTTGATCGTCTACAATTTCTTAAAAAGAAAACGGGCGAGTTCAGCGACGGACATGGTGATACCACCAATGAAAGTCGTGAATGGGAAAACAGCTATCGTCAACGCTGGCAACACGACAAAATCGTACGTTCTACCCATGGGGTAAACTGTACCGGTTCTTGTTCTTGGAAAATTTACGTAAAAAATGGTTTGGTGACTTGGGAAACTCAGCAAACTGACTACCCACGTACACGTCCAGACTTACCTAACCATGAACCGCGCGGCTGTCCTCGTGGTGCAAGTTATTCATGGTACTTATACAGTGCTAACCGTTTAAAATATCCTAAAGTGCGTAAGCCATTATTAAAATTATGGCGTGCGGCTCGTGCCACCATGGATCCAGTTGATGCGTGGGGCTCAATTGTTTCTGATGAAGCGAAAACTAAACAGTATAAAGCTAAACGTGGTTTAGGTGGTTTCGTACGTTCTTCTTGGGAAGAAGTAAACGAAATTATTGCCGCGGCAAACGTATATACCACTAAAACTTTTGGTCCTGACCGTGTTATTGGTTTCTCACCAATTCCTGCTATGTCAATGGTTTCTTATGCGGCAGGTGCGCGTTACTTGTCACTAATCGGTGGTGTTTGTTTAAGCTTCTATGATTGGTACTGTGATTTACCACCAGCATCTCCAATGGTTTGGGGTGAACAAACTGATGTTCCTGAATCTGCTGATTGGTATAACTCAAACTACATCATTGCTTGGGGTTCTAACATTCCTCAAACTCGTACGCCTGATGCGCATTTCTTCACAGAAGTTCGTTATAAAGGTGCTAAAACTGTTTCAATCACACCAGATTACGCAGAAGTTTCAAAACTTACTGATGAATGGTTAAACCCTAAACAGGGTACTGATGCAGCGTTAGGCATGGCTTTTGGTCATGTTATTTTAAAAGAGTTCCATTTAGAAAAGCCAAGTGAATACTTCACTAGTTATGTTCGTCAATATACCGATTTCCCTATGTTAGTGGTATTAGAAAAACATGACGATAACTCATTCGCAACTACACGTTTCTTGCGTGCTAGTGATTTAGCGGGTGATTTAGGTCAAGAAAACAACCCTGAATGGAAGACGATTGCTTTTGATGAAAATGCAAATGAATTAGTTTCTCCACAAGGCTCTATCGGTTACCGTTGGGGCGAAAAAGGCAAGTGGAACATTGAAGAGCGTGAAGGTAATGCTGGCGCTGAAACTAAACTTCAATTGTCTCAAATTGGTGGCGATGTATCACCAGTTGCTTTCCCTCACTTTGCTGCTAATAACACCAATAGTGCGTGGACAGGTTGTGACCAAGAAGAGATTCAAGTTCGTAACGTGCCAAGTAAAACTATTACTGGCGCAGACGGTAAAGAATACTTAGTTGCTACTGTTTACGATTTAATGATGGCTAACTACGGTATTGACCGTGGCTTAGGTGGCGGCAACGTTGCTTCTAGTTACGACCAAGACATTCCTGGTACACCAGCATGGCAAGAAAAAATTACTGGACTTGATCGTTCTAAAGTAATTAAAGTTGCCCGTGAATTTGCTGATACCGCTGACAAGACTCATGGTAAAGCTATGATCATCGTTGGTGCAGCAATGAACCATTGGTACCACATGGATATGAACTATCGTGGCCTGATCAATATGGTTATGATGTGTGGTTGTGTTGGTCAATCAGGTGGCGGTTGGTCACATTATGTTGGTCAAGAAAAACTACGTCCACAAACAGGTTGGCAGCCACTAGCATTTGGTTTGGATTGGTCTCGTCCACCACGTCAAATGAATGGTACTTCTTTCTTCTACAACCATTCTTCGCAATGGCGTCATGAAAAAGTAAGTATGCATGAAGTATTGTCTCCTCTTGCTAACAAAGACGACTTTGACGAGCATCAGCTTGATTACAACATCCGTGCAGAGCGCATGGGTTGGTTACCTTCAGCACCACAAATTAACATGAACCCGCTTCAGTTAACTAAAGATGCAAAAGCTGCAGGCATGGAGCCGAAAGATTTTGCTGTACAACAGCTTAAATCAGGTGATGTTAAGTTTGCTTGTGAGGCTCCAGATGCTCCAGAAAACTTCCCACGTAACATGTTTATCTGGCGTTCAAACTTACTTGGCTCTTCAGGTAAAGGACACGAATACATGCTTAAGTACCTATTAGGTGCTGAAAGACAAAGTGTATTACACGAAGATAATGGCGTTATTGGCGGCATAAAACCAAAAGAAGCTGAATGGGTTGATCAAGGTGCTACAGGTAAATTAGACCTAGTAACAACATTAGATTTCCGTATGTCTTCTACGTGTATGTACTCAGATATTATCTTACCAACAGCTTGTTGGTATGAAAAAGATGATTTAAACACCTCTGATATGCATCCATTTATTCACCCATTATCAACAGCGGTTGATCCTGCGTGGGAAGCGAAATCAGATTGGGAAATCTACAAAGGTATCGCGAAGAAATTCTCTGAAGTTTGTGTTGGTCACTTAGGCGAAGAAACAGATTTTGTTACTATCCCTATGTTACATGATACTGAAGGTGAATTAGCACAGCCATTTGATGTTCAAGATTGGAAAAAAGGCGAGTGTGATTTAATTCCAGGTGAAACAGCGCCAAACATGGTGGTTGTTGAACGTGATTACCCGAACACTTATAAGAAGTTTACTTCTTTAGGTCCACTACTTGATAAGTTAGGTAATGGCGGTAAAGGTATTAACTGGAACACTGATGACGAAATTATGTTATTAGGTGAGTTAAACCACAAAAATACCGATGAAGGTATCAGTGAAGGTCGTCCAATTATTGAATCAGCGATTGATGCTGCTGAAACTATTCTTACTTTTGCTCCTGAAACTAACGGCCAAGTTGCTGTTAAAGCCTGGGCTGCATTAAGCGAGTTTACTGGTCGCGACCATACTCATTTAGCCTTACCTAAGCAAGAAGAGAAAATTCGTTTCCGTGATATTCAAGCACAGCCACGTAAGATTATTTCTTCTCCAACATGGTCTGGTCTAGAAGATGAGCATGTTAGTTACACCGCTGGTTACACTAACGTTCATGAGCTTGTGCCATGGAGAACACTAACAGGTCGTCAGCAGTTCTATCAAGATCATAAGTGGATGCAAGCGTTTGGTGAGCAATTAATGTCTTACCGTCCACCTGTTGATACGAAAACAACTGAGCTTGTTAAGAACACTAAGCCAAACGGCAATAAAGAAATCGTATTGAACTGGATCACGCCACATCAAAAATGGGGTATTCACAGTACTTATTCTGACAACCTAATCATGTTAACACTATCTCGCGGTGGTCCAATTATTTGGATGAGTGAAGATGATGCCACGGATGCTGGTATTGAAGATAACGACTGGGTTGAAGTATTTAACGCTAATGGTGCAATTGCCTGTCGTGTTGTTGTTTCTCAACGTGTTATGCCTGGCATGACCATGATGTATCACGCACAAGAACGTATCGTTAACGTTCCGGGCTCAGAAATGACGGGTACTCGTGGTGGTCACCATAACTCAGTTACACGTGTGTTGATGAAACCAACTCATATGATTGGTGGTTATGCACAACAAGCTTGGGGCTTCAACTATTACGGTACTGTAGGTTGTAACCGTGATGAAATGGTTGTTGTTCGTAAGATGGATAAAGTTGACTGGTTAGATGATGACGGCTATGAAGCTGGCAACACTGAAAAGTTACCTCGTCCTTTACCAACTAACCCAGATGAAGCTTAAGGAGTAGAACATGAAAATTCGTTCTCAAATAGGTATGGTGCTAAACCTTGATAAGTGTATCGGGTGTCATACTTGTTCAATTACGTGTAAAAACGTTTGGACGTCTCGTGAAGGCGTTGAATATGCTTGGTTCAACAATGTTGAAACTAAGCCTGGTATTGGTTACCCGAAAGAATGGGAAAACCAAGACAAATGGAATGGTGGTTGGATCCGTAAAGGTGACGGCACTATCGAACCAAAAATTGGTGGTAAATATCGCTTATTAGCCAGCATCTTCGCTAACCCGAACATGCCTGAAATCGACGATTACTATGAACCGTTCGATTACGATTACCAACATTTACACACTTCACCAGAAGTTAAACATCAGCCAACGGCTCGTCCGCGCTCTGTTATTTCTGGTAAGCGTATGGAAAAAATCGAATGGGGTCCAAACTGGGAAGAAATTCTTGGTACTGAGTTTGAAAAACGCTCTAAAGACAAAAACTTCGATAACATTCAAAAACAAATGTACGGTGAATTCGAAAATACATTCATGATGTATTTACCGCGTTTATGTGAACATTGTTTAAACCCTGCATGTGTGGCTTCTTGTCCGTCTGGCGCTATTTATAAGCGTGAAGAAGATGGTATTGTCTTAATTGACCAAGAGAAATGTCGTGGTTGGAGAATGTGTATTTCTGGTTGTCCGTACAAGAAAATCTACTACAACTGGAAATCAGGTAAATCAGAAAAATGTATTTTCTGTTACCCACGTATCGAAGCTGGTATGCCAACAGTATGTTCTGAAACTTGTGTTGGTCGTATCCGTTACTTGGGCGTTATTCTTTATGATGCAGATAAGATCAAAGAAGTGGCTTCAACGCCTTCTGAAACAGATCTTTATGAGAAGCAACTTGAAGTATTCCTAGATCCAAACGATCCGGCAATCATTGCCCAAGCACGTAAAGACGGTATTGCCGATTCAGTAATCGAATCTGCACAAAAATCGCCTGTATACAAGCTAGCCATTGATTGGAAACTAGCATTGCCATTACACCCTGAGTACCGCACGCTTCCTATGGTTTGGTATGTACCTTCACTTAGCCCGATTAATAGTGCTGTTGAGTCAGGTAACTTGGCAACTATCGGCAAAGCGGGTGTTATTCCAGATATTCGTAGCTTACGTATTCCACTTAAATACTTAGCTAATTTGTTAACTGCTGGTGATGAAGAGCCTGTAGCACGTGCTTTAGAGCGTTTACTAGCTATGCGTGCATACAAGCGTGCTGAAAATGTTGAAGGTGTTGAAGATCTTCAAGTATTGGAAGACGCTGGTTTAACTAAGAAACAAGCGGATCAAATGTATCGTTACTTAGCAATTGCTAACTACGAAGACAGATACGTTATTCCTTCGGGTAAGCGTGAAATGAACGTACCAGAAGCCTACGGCGAAAAATCTGGATGTGGTTTCACTTTCGGCAATGGCTGTAGTGATGGTCAAAATGGCGTTAACATGTTTGGTGGCAAAAAAGTTGCTAAACGTGACGTTATCAAAACCGTTAATGTTGGTTAGGAGAGAGAGATGTTAATTCTTAAAGTTATTTCACGTTTGCTAGATTATCCTACCGCGGAGATGTTTGCTGCCAAAGATGAATTAGTTACTATCGTTGAAAAAGCCGAAGAATTGACTAATCAGAACCGTACTCAGTTGCTTGATTTTATCGAGCAACTGACTTCTAGAGACATTTTTGATGCACAAGAAAGCTACGATCTATTATTTGATCGTGGCCGAGCATTATCACTATTATTGTTTGAACACGTACACGGCGAGTCTCGTGATCGTGGTCAAGCGATGGTAGATTTAATGAATGTTTATAAAACCAACGGTTTTGAAGTTGATTCATCGCAACTGCCTGACTACATTCCTTTGTATTTAGAGTTTTTAAGTGAACAAACGCCTGAGTTTATTGAAGAATGGCTTGGCGATATTTGTCACTTACTAACCATGCTGTCGGAACGTTTGATAGACAGAGAATGTTATTACTCAGTGCTTTTTGATTCACTAGTAGAAATTTCTGGTCAAGAAGTTGATCGTAAAGAGATTGCTGATTCAGTGAAACAAGAAGAGCGAGACGATACCGTCGAAGCTATTGATAAAGAATGGGAAGATAAAGAAATACGTTTTGATGATCCCATGGTAGGCGAATGTCCATCATCATCAGGATTACAAAATTCCCAAAATTCATTGGATCCAAATACTGTTCATCAAGTGCCGATTAAATGGCATGACGCTGATGCAGCAGAAGTGTCAGGACTGTAAGGAAGAATACTTATGTCAAATTTAAATTTTTTACTTTTTGGGATTTATCCCTACATTGCTATCGCCGTGCTTTTCATCGGTTCTTGGATCAGATATGACCGCGAACCGTATTCATGGAAAGCCGACTCTAGCCAACTATTAGATCAAAAAGGTTTTCGCTTAGCGAGTAACTTATTCCACGTTGGTATTATTTTTGTACTTTGTGGTCACTTTGTTGGTTTATTAACGCCACACGCTATTTATCACGCTTTCATTTCTACAGCTAACAAGCAATTATTAGCTATGGTAAGTGGTGGTTTCTTTGGTGTGTTATGTTTAATCGGCTTAGTAATGTTACTTAAACGTCGTTTAACTAATCCACGTGTTCGTGCTGTTTCTAAAACTTCTGATATCTTTATCTTAGTTTTATTACTTGTACAATTACTACTAGGCTTAATGACTATCTTTGCTTCAATGAGTCATTTAGACGGCTCTGTAATGGTTTTACTAGGTGACTGGGCTCAAAGCGTTGTTACTTTACAAGGTGTTGCAGCAGCAGAAGCGATGGAAACAGTAGGAATTATCTACAAGTTACACATCCTTGTTGGTTTAACTATGTTATTGGTATTCCCATTCACACGTTTAGTACATGTGATCAGCGTACCTGTGAAATACTTTGCACGTAACTACCAATTAGTTCGTCAAAGATAATTTCAAACTAATTAATTAGTTATTTGAACAAAGTTAAATGGCGATTTTTATTTACTAAAAATCGCCATTTCTTTAAACAAGCTTTTAAAAATATATATAACTAAACCACTTGTAATCAGGTTATTTAGCCATATTTATTTAACATCAATCCTATATTATTTTGTAGTGATTCAAGTTGCAGATATTAAGTTCAAATTCTAGGAGAACGCGCGAAGTTGACGCTAGTCAATGAGCACTTTCGACAACGAAGTTGGGCTAAATAGCAAAAAATTGAATGACTACCAGAGAGAGACACTATGAGCGAAAGTTGCGGCACACAAGAGCCAACCACCCCATCAAAAGAGCAGTTACCCGTAATTACAGTAAACGGCGTTGATATCCCAGAAAAAGAGTTAGCCAACGAGTTACAGTATCATCCTAATGAAAACTTTAACGTGGTTGTGCAGCAAGCAGGTCAAGCCTTGGTTATCCGTCAGTTATTAATTGACGAAGCGAAAAAACAAGGCCTAGACACCTCTAACGACGAAGAAGCAATGCAAAAGCTTGTTGAAAGCAACATTAGCTATGATGCGCCTAACGAAGAAATTTGTCAGCGCTATTTTAACAGTAACAAAGAAAAGTTTATGACCATGCCATTAATGGAAGTGGATCATATTCTATTGGCTGCCGCTAAAGATGATATTGAAGGTCGTGATGCTGCAAAAAGCAATGCTGTAGTGATTATTTCACAACTTCAGCAAGAAATTAAAAACGGTGAGCCTTCAAGTTTTGCCGCCCTCGCTAAAGAGTATTCAGCTTGTCCATCAAAAGAAAGTGGTGGCAACTTAGGTCAATTAAGTAAAGGTCAAACCGTGCCTGAATTTGAACGTCAATTAATGCCTTTATCTGAAGGTTTATCTGATAAAGCGATTGAATCACGTTACGGCTTTCATGTAGTTAATATCAACCGTAAAATTGATGGCAAACAACTAGATTACGATATGGTCAGTGATAAAGTTCGTGGTTATTTAGTTAACAGCGCATCTCACCTTGCTATACAAGCTTACATTCAAAGCTTAGTTGAGCAAGCTAAAATTGAAGGTGTAGCAATTAAATTTGATGATGAGAATGTGCATATTTAAGCATTTTTATCTACAGCTAGCGCAGGAATAACCTGCGCTATTTTATCAGTAAAGTACCCTCTTCCTAATATTTCTCCTATCGTTATATTCTCTACTCTTCTGCCTTGTAAAACCCCAATTAACAAATTAAGCTTACTAGTAGCAACTATTTAATATAATTCATAAATTAATTATATGCAGTTGGAACATAGTACCAATCTGTATAAGAAAGTTATCCCCTTTGTAAGAGTTTAAACGCTTACAGGCAAGGAATTGATTGTAGGTGATGGTATAAAATGACAAGCACTAAATGCTACCGTTCAAGGAACGCTCAATTGGAGAAAATGTCGTATGAAAAAGTTAATTGTTTTAATCGTATTAATATTGGCTATAGCCGGAGGAGCATTCTGGTTTCTCACTGGTGACAAGCTAAATGCCCTTATCGCTGAGCAAATACAAGTGCAAGGACATAAGTTTACTGAGCAGCAAGTTACAGTTAAAAGAGTGGATATGCAATTGTTACATGGTGCAGGTACCATCAACGGTTTAATCTTGAATAACCCAAGCGGCTATACAGCAACGCCTGCCTTTGCTTTAAACGAAATAACCTTAGATATTAATATTGAAAGCTTAGCTGGAGTGCATGAAGGCAAACCCATTGTGATAGATGCTATTGTTATTGATAAACCTGAAGCTTTGGTTGAGTTTAATGAGTCGGGCGGCTCAAACATTCAAGTCATTCTTGATGCCATCAACAAAAACATCCCTCAATCTTCAGCAAGTAATGACGCAAGCACTAGCCAAACTGACTCGCCAAAAATACGGGTGAAAAAATTTGTATTAGCAGGCGTCGCACTACGAGTTGATTTAACTAAGCTAGGCAATACCACCCATAAAAAGACACTACCTGATATCAATTTAGCCAATATTGGCGGCGAAGAGGGTTTACCTGCTAATGAACTCGGTGGAGTTATGATCAAAAAAGCTTTATCGGCCATTTGGAAAGAAGCCAAAGATTCACAAAAAGAAGTGTTAAAAGATAAAGCTAAAGAAAAGGCTAAAGAAAAAATTAAAGAAAAAGCCAGCGAATTATTTGATAAGTGGAAAAAGGGGTAAGTACAGCCATTTTAGTTAACTATTCACCGCTAAGTACAATGACTTGCTTAGCGGAGCTTTTCGCCATGATAAAACCAAATCAACAGCGCTAACAGTTAAGAGTTCTAAAAGTTAAATTAATTCGTGCATCCTGCACTTTTTTTGTCGGTGGTAAACGGTGTAACCAATGCTTTTGGGTGGCACCTTTCATCACTAATAAGCTACCTGCCTTTAGCATTAGTGAAACCACTTCTTTACTTTGTTTATGCTTAAAAGCAAATTTTCGTGTTGCACCAAAAGTCAGTGAAGCGATGGCACCGTTTTCTTTAAGGTCGCCTTCACCATCACTATGCCAAGCCATCCCTTCTTCACCACTATGGTATAAATTAAGTAAGCATGAATTATAGCTTTCGCCTGTTTGTTGCTCCACTAGCGCTTTTAAAGTTTGTAAGTTTTTCGTCCACGGTAAAGCGTGTTTAGTAATATTTGAATAGGTATAGCTAAAAGGTTGATCGGCATACCAAGCAACTTTTCGCTTAGTTTCAATATGTTTGCCAAAAATAACCGCTTGATCACAACGCCAAGCTATTTCATTAAATAAAGCATCAAAATAAAAATCAACTTCAGCTAACGACATAATTTCACCGTGATAATGAACCTCACCATCTTTAGACAAAATATTAATTGGCTGAGCTAATACTTGTTCAAATAGATCCATAATGGCTTTTTACCTCCTCTCAAGAGTACTGTAATAATATACAGCTTCATAGTGATTGTACATCATTAATAAGCTTTGTTATGATACTTTACATATTGTATACAATTTCAAGATTTCGAATATGACTATTGGTGTTGGTGGCTCAACCATTGAAATAGAGCTTAATAAATTATCAGATATGACAGCAGATGTTATTGCCATTAGCGAAGCAGAATACCGAGCGCGTATTAGCAAAGCGCGACAACTTATGCGTGGGCAAGGTATCTGCGCGCTATATTTAGATGCTGGCACAAACTTGCATTATTTTACCGGTTTGAAATGGTATAAATCTGAGCGAATGGTAGGGGCCATCTTACCTGCTGAAGGTAATTTAGAATTTATTGCCCCACATTTTGAAGAAGGCTCATTACGGGACAACATGCTCATACAAGGCAATTATAATGGTTGGCATGAAGATGAAAGCCCCTTTCAAGTATTTGCTACCCTTTTAGCCAACATAGGTGCAACTCAAGGCAAAGTCGCTATTGATGAATCAGCAGCTTTTTTTATTTTTGATGGTTTACGTAATGCTGCACCTCACTTTGAATTTACTAACGGCGCAGATATTACCGCCCCTTGTCGTCAAATCAAATCATGTGCTGAAATTGCCTTGATGCAAAGAGCGAAAGATATGACCATTGAAGTTCATAAAGCAGCCGCACGCATATTGCGCCCTGGCATTAGCACATTAGAGGTTACGCAATTTATCAATGAAGCCCATAAGCGTATTGGCGCATCAGGATCTTCTTTTTGCATCGTGTTATTTGGCTTGGCAACCTCTTTCCCGCACGGGGTAAAAGACCCACAAATATTGCAAGATAATGACTGGGTGCTCATTGATACCGGCTGTTTGTTACAAGGCTATAACTCAGATATCACCCGAACTTATGCCTATGGGACCGCTACCGACGAACAACGCCTTGCTTGGCAAGTTGAAAAAGATGCCCAAGCGGCTGGCTTTGCGGCCGCTCAGTTAGGCGCACCTTGCGGCGCAGTTGACGATGGTGCTCGCGCTATTATCACAGCCAATGGTTATGGTCCCGATTATGAACTGCCAGGATTACCTCACAGAACAGGTCACGGTTGTGGATTAGATATTCATGAATGGCCTTATTTAGTCCGTGGTACTGAAACACCATTAGCGATAGGTATGGTATTTAGTAATGAGCCTATGCTGGTTATCCCAGGTAAATTTGGCATACGCTTAGAAGATCATTTTTACATGGGCGAACAAGGTCCAGTATGGTTTACCGAGCCTTCATACTCTGTTGATGATCCTTTTGGTTTAGACGTTTAAGCACTTCTTTTTCCCAGAACAGTCACTAGTTTTCTCTCCCTTAACTAGTGGCTGTTTTTAGATTTTTAAACTCATTGTCGCATTACATGATGTGATGAAGTATTTTGTTAGCAAAGCTTTTCTTCGTTAGTTTATGTTAACCACCAATGATTACTTTAATGCCATAAGATTCAAATATTTTCACGGCTTGTTGTTGTTGGCTAGGCTCTGCCATACCTGAAAGGTTAATTTCTTTACCTAGTTTACGATATTTATTTTCGGCCGTTTTATGGTATGGCAATATATTAACTTGTTTTTTATTTCCAGCTAAACTGGCTACGAACTTAGCAGTGGCAATAATATTGTCATCATCGGCATTAACACCGTCAATTAATGGTACTCGAATATCAATTGAGGTACCCATTTTTGCTAAAACGTGTAGGTTTTCAAGAATTCGTTCATTGCCAATACCAGTCCATTTGGTGTGCAGCTCGGTATCCATAACTTTCAGATCATATAGCCAATGATCAACATTAGCGGCTAACTCAAGTAAAACAGCTTGTGAAGCATAACCCGAAGTATCTACCGTACAGTGAATACCTTCAGCTTTACAGGCCAACAATGCTTTGGATAAAAATTGATGATGTATCAATGGTTCGCCACCAGAAAAGGTTACGCCACCGCCCGACTGCTCAATGATGTCACGTTCTTCATTAATCGCCTGAATAATATTATCAATATCGGTCATTTCTGCGACCATTTCCATCGCACCAGTTGGACAATTGACGGTACATGCTCCGCACATTGTACACAGTTTAACGTTAGTGACGATACCATGTTCAGGCGTGATGGTGAGCGCATTTTCAGGGCAATCATTAATACATGATAAAGCGCCAATACATTTATCTGGCGCATACATTTTTTCCATTTTTACCGAAATACTTTCAGGGTTATGACACCAGCGACATTTTAACGGACAGCCCTTAAGAAAAATCGTCACCCTCACGCCAGGGCCATCATTTATGGCATAGCGTTTAATGTCAAAAATTAATTGTTGCTCAGTCATTACAAATTTTCATTCTCGGTTCGATCTATAACTTCTTGCTGAAGGTCGTCATTCATATCATTAAAATAATCACTGTAGCCCGCCATTCGTACTAACAGGTCCTTATAATCTTCCGGGGTTTGTTGTGCTGCTCTGAGGGTTGCACTGTCGACAATGTTAAATTGAATATGATGACCGTCTTGCACAAAATAACTACGAACCAAACTGTCTAATTTTTTCAGATCTTCATCACGTTTAAGTAAACTGGGTAAAAAACGCAAGTTTAATAAGGTGTCGCCAGATTTGATTTGATCTAATTTACCTAACGATTTAATCACCGCTGATGGGCCTCTGCGGTCAGAGCTATGAGAGGGAGAAGTACCATCTGAAATGGACTTATGCGCCATGCGACCATTAGGAGTAGCCCCCATCATTTTACCAAAATATACGTGACAGGTGGTTGATAGCATATTTAAATGATATTTACCGTCGGTTTTGATATTCGGCTGGCCATCAATTAACTCGATCAAATCATCATAAAGTTTAACTCCGACCTGATCGGCGTAATCTAAATTATTGCCATAAAACGGAGTTTTATTTAGGATGGTTTGACGCATAATTTCTTCGTCGTCAAAATTATTACTCACTGCAGTTAAAACCGAATCCATAGTAAAACGTGCATCTTCAAAAACATGTTTCTTCAATACTAATAAACTATCAGTCGCAGTCGCTAAACCACAGTATTGAATATAATTAGTGTTATAACGCGGCCCTGAATTGTAATAGTCTCGTCCCTTGGCAATACAATCATCAATTAATACCGACAAAAATGGTGCTGGGGCATATTTAGCGAACATAGTATCAATGTAATTACTGACTCTAATTTTCATATCAATAATGTAGGAAAGCTGTTGTTGGAATGCATCATATAGCTGCTTATAGTCGCTAAAGCTATTAACCTCGCCTGTTTCAAGTCTAACTTTTTTACCCGTTTGTGGGTCAATACCATTATTAAGGGTAATTTCTAGTATCTTAGGGACGTTCAAATAACCGGTTAATACAAACGCTTCTTTACCAAAAGCGCCCACTTCAATACAGCCACTACAGCCACCTTCTCGGGCATCTTCAAGTGACTTTCCTGAACGCAGCATTTGTTGAATATAAATATCGGGATTAAATAAAGACGGATAGCCATGGCCTTGGCGAATAACTTTACAGGCAGCGAGTAAGAATTTATCAGGCGTTTTCGCGCTGATATGTACAGAGGTTCCGGGTTGTAACAGATGAATATCTTCAACCAGCTCTAACATAATATAAGATACTTCACTGACACCGTTTGAACCGTCTTTTTTTAGACCGCCAAGGTTGATATTGGTAAAATCATTATAGGTGCCGCTCTCTTTCGCGGTAATACCCACTTTAGGCGGCGCAGTATGATTATTAACCTTGATCCAAAAACAAGAAAGAATTTCTTTAGCTTGCTCACGAGTTAACGTACCGGCAGCAACTTCACGCTGATAAAACGGCGTTAAGTGCTAGTTAAAATGCCCGGGATTCATGGCATCCCAGCCGTTCAATTCAGTTATGGTAGCAAGATGACAAAACCAGTACATTTGTACCGCTTGGTGAAAAGTTTTTGGCGCGTTTGCCGGAATTTCTCGACACATGTCTGCGGTATGACGTAATTCTTCAGCTTTCTCTGGGTCGTTAGTTTGTGCTGCTTACTGATCTAATAAATCAGCATGGCGTTTCGCAAATAAAATTACCGCATCACAAGAAATATCCATCGCTTTCAGCTGTTCAGCTTTGTCATTAGCTTGGGGGTCAGTTTTATAATCTAAACGCGCCAGGTGGTCTGCAATTTCTTGTTTCGAATCAAGCAAACCTTTATGGTAAATTTTACCATCTAATGCCGTATTTCCTGGTGCGCGCTGTTCCATAAACTCAGTAAAACAGGCGGCCTCATAAGCTGAGCGCCACTCTTGAGAAACTTGTAAAAAAATTCGCTCTCTTTGCGTACGATCTTTCCAGCAAGATATTGATATCTCGTTCATAGATATCAATATCTTGCTGGCTAATGGTATAAGGCTGCTGTTCCCGCTGATTAAGTACGTGAAAGTCTTCAACACTGTGACAGGTTAACTCTGGAAAAGTTGGCACCGCTTTAGGCTCAGGTCCGCGCTCACCAACGATTAATTCATCGGCGTCAAAGTAAAGCGTTTTACGTTGGCAATGTTCTAAAAAGCTTAATGCGCGCATCATAGGCACTGAGTGTTTACCACTATTTTGTTGGTAGAACTCAGTTTGATGGACTGCACGCTCAATAGCCAATGATGGTTTTGCCAAGTAGCTATTCTCGCGCAAGCGCTGTATTCTGGGGTTTAATCCTGCTTTTTCAGTTTTAGAGTCTAGGCTTCTGTCTTACTTTAAGCGCAAATCTTGCTGATAGAAATTACCTTCTGTATGTGCAGCGCGTTCTGGAGTTTCTAGCATAGGATAACCTTTTATTGGACATTCTAATCGTATTGCATGAGCTAAATTTTAAGCAATGACTCATTCACTGCCAATAATTGTATATCATATACCTTATATATTTATTCTATTCCCTCACTGTCTGATAAACACATAAAACCACTCAAACTTAGAAAAATATGATTGCTCTATGCTAAAAGCTATTTAGTTTTAGCGCTTTAATTATTCGATGTGATGACTTTGAGCGAATGATGAAGTTTACTCAAACACTTATCGGTAATTAAACAGCTAGTATTAGAAGGTGAATACCTCTTTATACAAAATGGTATTAATTTAAAGTAAAGCCAACCAAATACCGACAGCAACCATAAGTGTTCCAGCAATCCTATTCATAAGTTTTACATTTTCTCCCTTACATAGAAATACTCTAAGAGTCTTACCTCCACTTGCATAAAGCATCATACAAGTAAATTCAGAAACAATAATAACCAATAGCAAGACCATTAGTTGGGGCGCTATCTCTAACTGAGTATTAATAAATGGTGGCAATAGTGAAACCATAAAAGCCCAGCCTTTAGGATTTGATATCGCGGTAAATAGCCCTTGAGTAAATAATGCCATCCTTTTCACATCGGATTGGAAATTTTTACTAACTGACATCTTCCCTTTTGATAACCACATTTGGATACCAATGTAAGCTAAGTATATCCCTCCCAAATACTTCACGATAACAAATACATCAGGATACTTGAGCATAATGGAAGCACCCCCTATAACAGCCGAAATTGCTACAGTAACAACACCTATAAGTTCACCTAGCATCATCCACATGGTTCTACGTACACCAACGGACATGCCAAGAGTTAAAGCTAAGGTCATACACATTCCAGGTGTAATCGACACTAAGAAAAATGTTGGAATGAATATAGCTAGAGAAGTGTTATCAATCATTAACTGCGCCAAGGATAATTAAGAGATAAATATTTTAGCAGATTAGTTAAAATAAATACTCTTCCCAAACCAGTAAAAAACACAATTGAAAGAGATTTTATCTTAGCCCTTTTTTTCAGTGCCAATTTCTTTATAATAAATTGTATAAAGTAAACAATTCCTCTTAAACGTAATAATAATGGCACCAAATAATGGCAATAGAATACAAAACGCGCACTCAGTTAGTTATTGAAATTTTAAGAGAAAAAATACTTAGTGGTGAAATTGTCGCCGGACAACCACTACGACAAGCAGCTTTAGCAGACGAATTAAATGTCAGTCGTATTCCTGTTCGTGAAGCATTATTACAACTTGAAGCTGAAGGTTTAGTGACTTTTGAGCCCCATAAAGGTGCTAGTGCCACCGAGCTTAACCTTGATCAGGTAGATGAATTATTTGAACTTCGAGCAATGCTTGAAGGCGACTTACTTGCGGCATCATTAGTGAATATTACCGATGAGGCTTTAACGCAAGCTACCGATATTTTAACTAATCTTGACAGTGCATTAGGTAAAGAAAATGCCGCTAATATATGGAGCGAGTTAAACTCTGACTTTCATAACTGCCTATACTCAGGTGCTACTCGTCCGCAAACGGCTGATTTAGTCAGTACGCTTAATAAAAATGCCGACCGCTATATTCGCATGCACTTATTATGGGCTGGTGGTATTTCAAAAGCCGGCCCAGAACATGCTGAACTGTTAGCTTTTTGTAAGGCGCGAGATATCGACAATGCAGTTGCTAAATTAAAGCTACACATTATTAACTCTCGTGATGAAATCAAAGCATTTTTAGTGCAACGTGAAGCAAGTAACGCTTAACAATGATGAAGTTAAATTATCTCTAATAGCTCCTTCTACTGACAAAGCCGCTCTTCTCCAGCGGCTTTTTATTATTGAATTTTGCAGAATAGAGGCACAGTTGAAAAGCTACGGATGATCAAATCCGCTGATAAAATTTTCTCTATCAAACAAGCCGCTGCCATTGCCGATCAAGCACTTGCCAATATCATTCCTTCGGACGAATTAAAGCAGATATTACTGAGCGTCGGCTCGCTAATGAGCTAGATTATCAAATGGCAAAGCTAGTGACTAAGGCAAGTAAAAGAGCGCTTTTTTTGTTCATTGTTGCTAATAGAAAGAATAAAACCTCAATAAATGAATACAATATACCAGCGTAACTCAAGTAATTTTGTTTTAGCGCATATATATTAGATCAACAAACTGATACTCTTTTTATGTTAACGCCAGCTCAGCTGGCGAAAGAAGTTTTTGTAAGTTTCACCTTACCAACACTAATTCGGTCTATATTCGGAACTAAACAATGAAAAATACACCCACAAAACTTGCACTAGCAATTAGCTTTGCTATTGCCATAACAGCCTGCTCTGAGCAACAAACAACAAGCGAAACAGCTAATACACCAGTAAGTATAAAAACATCTCAGCCTCAAGAAAAAACTCAAAAACAGGAAAGTGAATTCAATTGGATAGCTGATAGGTTTGCTGATATTCGGGTATTACGTTATCAAACGCCTGGCTTTGATGAGCTTCCTTTAGCGCAGAAAGAATTATTGTTTTATCTTTATAAAGCGGCTTTATCTGGGCGTGATATGACTTGGGATCAAAACTATAAATATAACCTCACTGTTCGTCATACTTTAGAGGCGATCATTTCGGGGTATCAAGGCGATAAGACAACAGAAGAATATGCTAAGTTTGTCGAATACACCAAGCGTGTTTGGTTCTCAAACGGTATTCATCACCATTATATGTCGGGAAAAATCCAACCTGAATTTAGCCAAGAAAGTTTTTCTAGCTATATTAATTCCGTTGCAGAAAAAGGTAAGTTACCACTTACCAACGGACAAACAGCAGCACAGTTAATAGCGCAATTGACACCAATACTTTTTGATAAAAATATTGCTGCTAAAATGGTTGACCAATCAGCCAATATTGACAATGTTGTTGCCTCTTCGGTGAATTATTATGAAGGCGTAACCGAGGCTGAGGTTGAAGCGTTTTATAAGGCTAAAAGCAATAAAGATGATAAACGCCCAGTGTCCTGGGGGTTAAACTCAAAACTTGCCAAAGTCGATGGTAAAATTGTTGAGCAAGTATGGAAAGCCGATGGCATGTACGGCAAAGCTATCACTGAAATTACTTTTTGGTTAGATAAAGCAGCTAACGTTACTGAAAATCAACAGCAGCAAAAAACCCTACAATTACTAGCGAAATATTACCGAAGTGGCGACTTAGCAGACTTTGATGCCTATAACATTGAGTGGGTTAAAGATGTTAACTCTAACGTTGATGTGGTTAATGGTTTTATTGAAGTTTACGATGATCCCCTAGCCTATCGTGGCTCATTTGAGTCAGTAGTTTCTTTTAAAGATAAAGAAACTACTAAAGTCATCGCTGCTATAGCCGAGCAAGCCCAATGGTTTGAAGACAACTCACCATTAATTGATGCCCATAAAAAGAAAGAAGTGAAAGGTATCACAGGTAAAGCCATTACAGTTGTAATTGAATCTGGCGATGCTTCACCTTCTACCCCTATCGGAATTAACTTACCGAATGCCAACTGGATCCGCGCTGAGCATGGTTCAAAATCAGTAAGTTTAAGTAATATTGTTAATGCTTATGACAATGTAAAGGGTGGCTCACTTGCCGAGTTTGCCTGGGATAAAGCTGAAGTTAAACGTGGTGAAGAGTTTGGCCCATTAGCCTCTCATTTGCACACTGATTTACACGAAGTAATAGGTCATGCTTCAGGACAAATCAATGAAGGTGTAGGTACACCAAAAGAAACCCTTAAACAGTATTCATCGGCATTAGAAGAAGGTCGTGCGGATTTAGTCGCGCTGTATTACTTAATGGATGAAAAGCTTATAGACATGGGGATTATGCCAAGCTTAGAAGTGGGTAAAGCCAGTTATGATAGCTATATTCGCAACGGTATGATGCAGCAACTTCGTCGCTTAAAGCTAGGGGAACATATCGAAGAAGCCCATATGCGTAACCGTCAGTTAGTCGCCAGCTGGGCTTTCAAAAAGGGCGCAAAGGATAAGGTGATCGAAAAACGTGTTCGTGACGGTAAAACATACTTTGTGGTTACTGATTACCAAAAACTTCGTACTTTATTTGGTGACTTACTACGTGAATTACAACGTATTAAATCAGAAGGTGATTTCGCTGCTGGCCAAGCGTTAATTGAAGGTTATGCCGTGAAAGTAGATGAAAAGCTTCATCAGGAAGTATTAAATCGATATAAAAAGCTAAACCTAGCGCCTTACTCTGGTTTTATCAATCCTAAATTAACACCTGTTTATAATGGTGAAAAGTTAGTTGATGTTAAAATTAGTTACCCAAATGATTTTTCTAAGCAGATGCTTGAATATGGCAAAGATTACAGCTTGTTGCCAATGATCAACTAAAAAGCTTTAACTCTTCAACAAAAAGCCACAAGTATTGCTTGTGGCTTTTTTATTTGGCTTTGTCAAGCTAACGACTTTTCACCAGCTTTATTCCGTAAAAGGATTCCTCTCCCTAAATGTCGCCACTGCCATAGCAATAGACAACAAAATTATGGAATTGAAAAACACCGGCACAATAACAAAATAATAACCTAGTTCATGTACGCCACTGCCACCAATAACCGCAGTTACCGCCGTTGCACCACCGGGCGGATGCATACTGCCAGTATGATGCATTGCCAGCATTGCCACACCAATAGCAGTTGATGAAGCCAAAATAGGGTTGGGTATTAAATAATATGCAGTGATACCGATAAAAGCTGAGATTAGGTGCCCACCCACCAAAGGCCAAGGTTGTGATACAGGGCTGTTGGGAATAGCAAAAATTAACATCGCCGATGCGCCTGTAGAGGCTAATACCATAGGATTATTATCAGCCTGTAAGATATTAAAACTAAAAAATGATGCACACAAAGTAGCGAAAAATGCACCTATAATAGACACATAGACTTCTTTATTGGGCATAGTTCTCATTGGCATAGGCGAAAAATACTGAGCTAGATATTATAATCAGTTGATATATATAGCATAACAGAGTGATGCTATAAGGCAAACTGTGTAAGCAAATACGCCAAGCTATTAAATGAGCTGCAGCCACTTAGCTAACAAAGTTAACGAGGACTATTTGCTCATAAATATAACCCCGATAAGCGATGCCACTAAACTAAATGCTCTACCAAGTAGTCCACCAATAGCCTTATTTTTGGTGACAAATGCCGATTTTGAGGGTAAACAGCCCAGATCCCTTCATCAAGCACGCGATAATTATCTAGCAGCGTGATCAAGTCCCCACTTTGCAGATGATGTTGCACATAGTAATCGGGTAAATTTACTATTCCCAAGCCTTTTAAGGCGGCATCGACAAGACTAAAGCCACTGTTGTAACGCAGCCTACCATTTACGCGAATATTTTTTTCTCTGCCTAATTCCCTAAAGTGCCAATAATCAAGAGTTCCTAAAAGACAGCTGTGTTTATTAAGCTCTGATAAAGAATGAGGTACACCATGCTTTTCCAAGTAAGCTGGCGATGCGCAGACATAATTTGTCCTCTTGCCCAGTTTTTTTGCCATCAACGAAGAGTCTGTTAACTTACCAAGTCGAATAGCCAAATCATAACCCTCTTCAACTAAGTCAATGTTCTGATTACTTAAATATGCTACAACTTCAACGTCGCCATATTGCTTGATAAAATCATTAACTAAAGGCAATATCTGTTGCTCACCATAGGTCACTGGCACTGTCAGCTTAATTCGCCCCTGAGGTTTCGACTGTAAGTTAGTGATGGCTCGTTCCGCGGCATCCAGCCCATCGAGCACGCTGCGACAGTGCTGATAAAAAATACGCCCCTCTTCGGTTAATGATACTTTACGCGTGGTACGATAAAATAACTTTATATTTAGCCGCTTCTCTAATGCGCTTATTTGGCGACTAACCTGAGCTGTAGAGATTGCCATTTTTTTTGAGGCTTGGGTGAAGCTCTCATTCTCTGCAACGAAGACAAATTCGCTAATCCCTTCCCACTGCATAATTATTACCCTCCCTTAATTGTTACCTGTGTGTAAAAGTGATTTACCAAACAGGTATATTATCATCGACTATGAAAAAGATATAATAGTCTACACTGCAAAATGAGTATCTAGGCTCTATAACCATTAAAGTATCTATCAACTGAAAAGTGATAAAAATATGTCTGATCAATTTATTAAATCAAAAGCCGCTATTGCTTGGGGGCCTAAACAACCACTTTCCATTGAAGAAGTAGACGTAATGCTACCTCGTAAAGGTGAAGTGTTAATTAAGGTAATTGCTTCTGGCGTATGTCATACCGATGCATTTACCTTATCAGGTGATGATCCTGAAGGCATTTTTCCGGTAATTTTAGGCCACGAAGGTGGCGGCATTGTTGAGCAAGTTGGTGAAGGTGTTACCAGCGTACAAGTAGGTGACCATGTTATTCCACTTTACACGCCAGAATGTGGTGAGTGTAAATTTTGCTTGTCGGGTAAAACCAACCTGTGTCAAAAAATTCGCGAAACACAAGGACAGGGGCTCATGCCTGATGGCACAACACGCTTTTATAAAGATGGCCAACCTATTTTCCATTATATGGGCTGCTCAACATTCTCTGAGTACACAGTGCTACCAGAAATTTCGTTAGCAAAAGTCAATAAAGAAGCGCCGTTAGAAGAAGTTTGTTTATTGGGTTGTGGTGTTACCACGGGCATGGGCGCGGTGATGAATACCGCTAAAGTTGAAGCAGGTGCTACCGTTGCCATCTTTGGCCTTGGCGGCATTGGTCTTTCAGCGGTTATCGGTGCAACCATGGCAAAAGCCAGTCGTATTATTGCCATTGACATTAATGAAAGTAAATTTGAATTGGCGAAAAAATTAGGCGCTACTGACTTTATAAATCCAAAAGATTATGACAAACCTATTCAGGATGTCATTGTTGAGTTAACCGATGGCGGTGTTGATTACTCTTTTGAGTGTATTGGCAACGTAAACCTTATGCGCTCTGCATTGGAATGTTGCCATAAAGGCTGGGGCGAGTCAGTTATTATTGGGGTTGCGGGTGCTGGACAAGAAATTTCAACGCGCCCATTTCAGCTAGTCACAGGTCGAGTATGGCGTGGCTCAGCGTTTGGGGGTGTTAAAGGCCGCTCTGAATTACCCGATTATGTAGAGCGTTACTTACAAGGTGAATTTAAATTAAGCGACTTTATAACGCATACAATGGCTCTAGAAGACATTAATGAATCATTTGAACTGATGCACAAAGGCGAAAGTATCCGCTCTGTCATTCATTTTGAAAAATAATCATTAATTTTATTGCCCCGTAATAGTGTAAAAGCAGCGGGGCAACATATTGAGGTCTTCACATGACAATTGAAAATTTAACTGTAAATAAAAGCTTTGGTGGCTGGCATAAGCAATATAGTCATCATTCCAACACGCTAAATTGTAATATGCGTTTTGCTATCTATCTGCCACCACAGGCATCAAGTGGCAAGAAAGTGCCTGTGCTGTACTGGCTTTCTGGCCTGACTTGCACAGATGAAAACTTTATGCAAAAAGCGGGAGCACAGCGTATTGCCGCTGAGTTGGGCATTGCTATTGTGGCTCCCGATACCAGCCCTCGCGGTGAGGAAGTCGCGGATGACAAAGGCTATGATTTGGGTCAGGGTGCAGGGTTTTATGTCAATGCCAGCCAATCCCCTTGGAAGAATCATTACCAAATGTATGATTATGTGGTTAACGAACTCCCACAGTTAATTGAATCTACATTCCCCGTGACAGATAAACGCTCAATCACAGGACATTCGATGGGCGGACATGGCGCGCTGACTATTGCCATGTTAAACCCAGAACGTTACAGCTCAATGTCGGCGTTTAGCCCAATCAGCAACCCGATGAATTGCCCTTGGGGACAAAAAGTCTTTACTGCCTACCTAGGTAAAGACAGAGCAACTTGGTCCAAGCATGATGCCAGCGAGCTAATGCGACAGGCAACGCAGTTTGTTCCTGCTAAAGTGGATCAAGGAGCAGCTGATGATTTTCTTACCGAACAGTTAAAGCCTGAAGTGTTAGAAGCGGCAGCGAAAGTCAGTGGTTATCCGCTGGAGTTGAACCTTCACCAGGGCTATGATCACAGTTACTTTTTTATCTCCAGCTTTATTGAAGAGCACCTGCACTTTCATGCAAATCACTTAAATAAATAGCAAGAGCACTTTATCTGATGGTTTTCATACAAACTAACAATAATGTCAGAAATTTTTACACTTCTTGCCTTTTACTATTAATGACACTTTATAACAGTTTAAAAAAAATACAATTTTTCACTTTGGCCTAAGGTATGCATTAACGTCTACGGTAATGAGTAAAACATGGCTTTTTTCTTAGCTCGAAGCAAATGAAAGTAAGTCGTTGTGTGGTCTTATTGTTATAACAATATGTTCAGCGTTTCATTTTTGTTTGTTTCTTCACTTGTTCTGTACCGTGTACGATTCAAGATAGGGAGATATTAATTGTGAATCGATTGTCTTTGATTTGGTTATATTTTTTAATGTCAGTGACATTATTATTTGTTATGGCCTGTACAAATTTAACTGAAAAGCAATCTCTTCAACCTGAAAACTCCCCCCTTCCCCTTTATAAATCTGAAAAAACGAAACAAAACTTATTATTTGTCTCCAATCAAGATGGTGATCGAGAAATATTCCTCACTGATATTAATGGTGCTTTCCTAACTCAATTAACCTTTAATGATCGTGATGATTATGATGCCAGTTGGTCTGCTGATGGCCAGTTTATTCTTTTCAGCTCTAACCGTGACAATGGCAACGCAGAAGTTTACATCATGCACGCTGATGGTAGTAACCAAACAAATTTATCTAATAGTAGGGGTTATGACGGACAACCCCGCTGGTCACCTGACGGTCAATCTATTGTCTTTAACTCTGACAGAAATGGCGGCATTGGCCTTTATGTGATGTCGTTGGATAGCAAAAATATCAAGCAATTGAGTAAAGATGATACGGATAGCTATGCCTTTCCTGCTTGGTCACCAAACGGTGAATGGATTTCATACAGCAAACAAGATTTTAAGGGTAAATCAAATATTTGGATTGTGAAGGCAGATGGTAGTGAACACAAACAGCTAACTAATACTCGCAAAAGTGAAGAAGGACAAGTTCACTGGTCACCAAACAGTCAAAAATTGCTTTATCACTCTAGACGAAATCGTGAGTACAACATTTATTTGTTTGATTTAACCAGTATGGAAGAACAGCAGCTTACTTACTTAAGATCAGCAGACTCGCGGCCTCAATGGTCTAACAAGGGAGAGCAAATCGTTTTTTTATCGACGCGTGGTCCAGTAGGGCGTACGCAACTTTTTATCATGAAGGAAGATGGTTCTCAGCTACAAAGCCTTTCCGATGCTCGTTTTCAAGTTGATAATGCAACTTGGTTGTTAGACGATAGCGGTTTGCTTTTTGTCAGTTGGCAATCAGGTGTCTCTAATGTCTATTCAGTGGATGTGAAAACTGGTGAGCAAATTGCCATTTCACCTGCTAAGGGCTATCAGAGTCAACCTTTGCCTGAGCCCGCAGTACTTCCAAAATATTTGTCTTTATCTCGTATAGCTAATACCGCTAGTAAAGTAAGCGGCGATAAAAGGCAATAGGAGGAAAACTGTGAAAATACGTCAATTAGCACTATCTATTTCCATGGCAACCGTTGTATTTATAACAGGTGCAGCGAATGCAGGAACAACAACTTATACCACGGATGCAAATTTTGATTTAGGCACCCTTGATACCGTTAATCATGATGCGCCAAATAATGATCAACTGCAGCTAAATACTACAGGGGATACCTTTCCGGTACTTTGGGTGGCTAATGCCGGTGAAGATACCATGTCACGTATCAATACCGATGGTGGGCCACCAACAAGGGCGGTGGGTGACGGCTGTGAAGAAGCACGCTATTTAACCGACTTTGGTTCGCCAGCAACACTTGATAACCATGGCGCATTTGCTGGCGCTGCTCCCTCACGTACTGCTGTCGATACTACTGGTAATGTCTACGTCGCTAACCGAAACTTCTCAGGGAATCGTACACCTGACTTGATAAAGATAGCCATTGAAGGCGGTATTGATCGTAACGGTAACGGTGTCATTGATACTTCTAATGATGATAATGGTGATTGTGTGATTACTCCTGATGAAATGCTGCCAGTTATTGATGATGGTGATGGCATTTTAAATATTGCTGACTTTCACGATGAACGAGTAATTTGGGTATCTAAATTTGGCGACCCTAATGATTTAGGGCGCTCACTCTGTATAGACACTAGCGGTAATTTGTGGGCAGGTACTTATACAGGTCGTGAGTATTTCAAATTCAATCAAGCTGGTACCCAACTATTAGGACCTATTTCCACCAATGCGTCTAACTATGGTTGTGCGGTTGGTGCTGATGGTACTCTTTGGGGAGCAACCTTAGGCAATACATTAGTGGAATTAGATACTAATGCTGGCACGCATACCCAAAACAGAACTCTGCAAAGTAATTACGGCATTGTCTTAGGCAATGATCGGGTTTATTTAGGCAGCACCTTACATGGTTTCAATCCGGCAACCAATACCACCCAATTCAGTATTGCCTCTAGCGGTACTGGTGTTGCGGTTGATGGTGATGGCGCAGTGTGGTTTGGTACTTCATTTTTGCGCAAGTTTGAAACCACAGGCACTGGCGACTTAGACACAACCCCAGTATGTTCGGTAGGCACTTTAGGTGCCCGGGGGCCTATTGTAGGTAAAGGCGGTCATATTTGGACTATAAATACCAGTTCGGATAGTGTTTCTCAATATGATAGCGATTGTAATTTTATCTCCACTATACCTGTGGGACGTGACCCTTATACCTACAGTGATGCCACTGGTTTTGGTGCGCGTAACCAAACCGACCCAATTGGCGTTTGGACCATTATTAATGACGGTGGAGCTCCCGATACCGATTGGGATAAAATTGATTGGAATAATGAACCTCAAGGGGATATTCCTCCTGGTGCAAGTATTACCGTTGAAGCGCGCTCTGCTAATGCCCAAGGAGATCTTGGGGCTGCTGCTTACTCGCCCGTAACCAATGGGGTAGCTGGACTTCCTTTGACAGGACAGTTTATTCAAGTAAGAGTTACTCTAAGACCAGGCGTTGATGATATGAGTCCTGTGTTATCTGATTTATCTATTAGTGATGTTGATAATGCAATTTGTGATGTTGAGCCAGATGGTGATATTGACCGTGTGGACTTAAGAACAATTAGTTTAGCACGTGGTCAAGTGGCACAACCTGGTGATCCTAGAGATGCTAATGGTGATGGTACTATTACCCCATCAGATGTCAAAGTATGTATTCCTCTTTGTACGTTACGTCGGTGTGCGATTCCTAATTAGCAAATGAAGTTTATTTTAACAATAACTTAATTTTATATAATAAATAGTGGGAGATATTTTTATGAAAAAAGTATTATTAATAGTCAGCTTGCTGGTGAGTATGAATGTGTAGGCTACCCCACTGACAACGCTGCTAAATGGCGGCTCAATTACTGCTGGAGATAAGCTCTTTGATCAATGGGAAATTTTTTTTGAAGACTCTGAATTTGGTATAGATACTGACTTAATAGAAGTGACAGCACTAAATGATGGCGGTTTAGATCCAGGCCCTGGTTTACATTTTGAGCTACTAGGGCCCGAGTGGAGAGTCTTTGGTGATGGTTTTTGGAATTACTTGGATTTTTCTTTTGGCTTTAGGGCCTCAGTAATTAACTATAAGTCGTCTGGTCTAAGGATAAAGGATAATTCATTAACTTTACTTGATGCTTTTGTGCATAATGATAACTTTGACCCCCTTGTTGATTTCGCAAGTGTCTACATTAACGAAACAGTGTACAGCGACCCCAATCGAAGTAATGAAATCGGCTTTAAAGACGTTGAAATGAGTGATGTGGGGGGAGTATTTACTGATGATCCATTTGATGAAACGGCTTTTTCGCCCGCTTCAGAGATATGGATAACGAAAAATATTTTACTAGAAGCCACTGATTTAGTAAATTTCGCGGAGTTAAGAAGTTTTGAGCAACGTTTTTCTCAAGTTCGAACGGATATCCCCGAGCCTAGTAGCTTAATATTGTTTTCTTTAGGTGTGTTTGGGTTGTTAACCAGAAAAATCAACTTTAAGTGATGCCTTGTGAATGACAGCTTAAGTAATAAGGCTTATCAGTAGTAGTTTAACCATGAAAAACGGATCCAGTATGGATCCGTTTTTATATTTAAATTTGGCTTTACCGTTAGAGTTTTTGTATTTATTCACATCGCTGTGAGGGGCCGTCATTCCTTTAGTCTCGTGTACTGACGTCACATGGATGATTAGATAGCTAAAATTAAATCACTTTTGTTAGGTTTATGAACAATGAATATAATATCACTAAACAAAATCGTAATATTAGTAGTTGCTTTTGTTGCAATTTTTATGCTTTATAGCATGAATAATACCAATCAAATTATTAAGAGCGAAAGCTCAACAATAACAAATAAAACTGAACAAAAAGTTTTAGCCCCGACATTAAAAACTTCTCATCGACAAATGGCTGATACTGAAACGGCACAAGTTAACCGGATAAACACCATAGCTAATAGCAAAGTAGATGGTGAACAAAGCCAACATACAGAGCCTTCTCTTTCTATAAAAAACATCCAATCAAACTCACTCAGTGATCAAAAAGACCAGCTAAGTTCAGCCTTGTCGAGTATTCCTATCAACTATCATTCAATGTTTCAGTGGGAAAAAGGCCATGATCAAGAATTGGTTGAAGCGTTTATGAGTGTGACTCAATTGAATGAGCTTGATGAACTTCAACAAGAAAATGAAAAACTCAATGGTGTTAATTTAGAAGAGCTTATCTCTGATTATATTTATCAACACGAGTTTGTTGAACAAATACAAATTGAAAGCTTAAATTGTAATAACTTCAGTTGCGTGATGTACGGTGTTGAATTGCAATCGGGTATTTGGAATATGATCACAGAAGGAGTTAAAAGCCAGCAGTGGGGTGAGTTTAGTCAAGAAACCACTCGAAGCTCTGTCGATCAAAATGGGAACTTAACTTTTCTAACGATAATAAAAAGGTAGTAGTGGCTGCCTGAGACAAAAAGGGCGCCTAACCTAAATTAAGCGCCCCTTACTCATTATTAGTTTGCTAAATTATTAACTCATTAAAAATGAACGATAGCGCCGGCAAATACACCTTTAAACGTTAAATCACTATATAAGTCATCTAAATCGTTCAATTCTAGTTTCATTTCACGATAACCTAAGGTGATATTTAAATCGACAGCTAAATTATCAAGTACTTCGTAACTTATTCCTGCTTGATAATCATAAAGTGTTTGATCGTCATAAGAGATGAAGTTAGCTTCAGCAAAAACATTAAAGCCGGTAAAAGGTAAACCTACAATAGTTGATACATAAAGCATTGGCACAATACCTGAACCACCACGATCACTAGTAGTGCTAGTTTCGGTATCTGTGGCGCTTATTTGAGTATCAATATCACGAGCCGTTAAACCAAAATCAACCGTTAATAAATCATTATCAAACAATTCATAATACAAGGTGTAATCTACATAACTAAGATCTAATACCGTATCTAATGCAGTGTTAACATCATAAACTTCGCCACCAAATTCAAATAGTGCATCAAGTTCTGCACTACCATGCGTATCTAAGGTAGTAGACGCTATCTTGATGTTTGGAATTAATGGAATAGGATGTTCAAAGGCAACAAAGTAACTACCTTGGCTTTCATCATTAAAGTCAAATACCGCTTGTGTTTCTTTCCCTTCACCAAATGTACCTTCAGCTTCATTAGCCCACATATGACCACCAATATAGAGGCCTAGTAAAGTATCAGCTTGTACGCTAGTAGAAAGTATTGTTGCTAAACTTGCTGCAATAATTGCTTTTTTCATTGTTATTACCCTTTTCTCAGTAGTTCATTTAAATCGATTAATGCTGCATTTGCGCGTGAAATATAATTAGCCATCACTAAAGAATGGTTTGCTAACACACCAAAGCCATCGCCATTTAAAACCATAGGGCTCCATAGCGTTTGTTGACTTGCTTCTAATTCTCTTATTATTTGTTGCAAGCTGATTTTAGCATTTTTATTTTCTAAAACACTATCAAAGTCAATTTCAATAGCCTTTAAAAAATGTAATAACGCCCAAGCTGCGCCACGTGACTCATAAAAAACATCATCAAGTTGCCACCAGCTGGTTTTCATTTGCACACGCGAACCTTCATCACTAGACTGCTTAGCAACATTATCACCCGCTAAATCTGTATTTACTTGCTCTCTGCCTACACTGGCACTCAAACGTTGTGAATAACCACCTAAACGTTTTTGTACTTCTTCAAAATAGGAAGCCAAGTTATCAGCTCGAGCATAAAATTGGGCGTGATCATTCTTATCTTTACTAGAACCAACCAAAGCATTTCTATAGTCATATAAACTTGCTATCGCTTTTCTATATTCTGATTCTGCGCTAGGCATTGCCCAACTTTTATTATCAATATTGAACTTGGGCTGAGCTATTTTAATATGCTTGTTTGCTAAAGATTGTGATTGAGAACGACTTAGATCTTTGCGCATTATTAGCGCCATATCACGAACCATTTCTAGAATACCAAACTCCCATGCGGGCATATTATCTAAAAATAGCCCTGGCGGTAATGCATCGTTTGATAAATAGCCACCTGATTTATCTAAAAGTGTTTCCGCAACTTTAATTAATGTCGTTGTGGTAGTGTAACCAACAACAGGAGCTACATTTTCAGCCGATGCCGCACTGGTAACTTCTTTTTGAATATCAATGTCATCAGGCATGAAGCTCCAATAGACACCAATAAAATAAAAAAGTAAAAAGATACCAATAGCGCTAAAGCTGATGGTTTTTGCAGAGAAATTCATTTTCATTGCTTACTCCTAGTAATGCATCTAGTGATGATGATGCTGCATTTTTGATAACTGACTATCAGCTTCCTGAGCAGACTTCTCCTGCATAGGGCTATACACAGGAACCTTTAACGAGACAGATTTTTTATCGGAAAAACGCAAAGTTAATTCAACCTTGTGTTTTGATTTTAGGGGCTTTTTAACATCAAATAACATTAAATGTAAACCTGATGGTTGTAATATTACGCGCTCATTTGCTTTGATAATGATAACGTTTATTTTACGCATGCGCATTAACTCTGCCACCATTGTATGTTGATGTATTTCAACGCGCGGTGAAATACTACTGCTAGCGCCAAGCAAAGTCACTGCTTTTTCACTATTATTTGTAATTATCATATATGCCGATGAAATATCACTGCCTGGTATACTGGCTCTCATATAAGCTTTTTCAACAGTAATGCCTGTTTTCTCTACCTGAGCAAAACTCATTTGACTGCATAACAGTAATAATAAAAATAAATGGTGATAGTTCATTTGGGGCTATACTTCCTTACAAACAAAGTCTAAGGTCTTACCATAACATTCAAATACGAGTAACAAAATGACTGATCAAATTATTAGCAAAGAAAATCAAGGCGTTTTAACTATCATACTCAACCGACTTGATAAAAAAAATGCTCTTAGTACGCTTATGTACCAACAACTTTGCCAACAATTTACTTATGCGCAGCAAAGTTCAGATATTCGCTGTATATTAATTCACGGTGATGAAAACTGTTTTTGCGCTGGTAACGATTTACAAGACTTTATAGAAAGTTCTGAAAATGATGATCTAGCGGCCTTCGAGTTTATTAAAATTCTTAGCGCATTTAATAAACCTATTGTCGCCGCTGTTGCTGGCGCTGCTGTAGGTATTGGTACCACCTTATTATTACACTGCGACATGGTCATTGCTGCTGATAATGCTAAGTTTAAACTGCCCTTTACTCAACTTGGTTTATGCCCTGAAGCTGGTTCAAGTTACTTATTAACAAGGCTTATAGGACAAAATCGCGCCTTTGAATTAATGGTTTTAGGTAATACTTTCAACGCAGAGCAAGCATTTCAATACGGTATTGCCAATAAAGTCTGCCAAGCAAATGAGTTATTAAGTCTTGGACAAAACACCGCGTTAGCTATTGCCGCTTTACCTGCTGATGCAGTAATGACTAGTAGAAAACTCATTCGTCAAACAAGTGAGCAACCATTAACTCAAGTGATCAAAAATGAAGCTGATGAATTCTCTCGCTTGGTCAAAACACCTGAATGTAAAAGTATATTGGGGCAATTTTTTAAGCACTAACTTTTACATATATATCAATTTATTACATAAACCCTGCCGAATAACCTGCTCTTATCGAAGGGCTGTTTAGCAATATCACCTCGCTTATGGGCGATATTGCTTAACCATATTGACTGTGCTCTTGGTGATGATTTCTATTTCGTGTTACTAGCCAAATAACGACAGCAATTAATAGGACAGGCCAAAAAATACCTATAGCCACCATAGCTAATGAACCTGCGATTAAAAGCCCTAAAAAAATAAGTGAACCAAATACACTCAACACTATTGCTAATGCAATTAATACTAAAAGAACAGTTGCCACGGCGGATACTCCTATTACTTTTAACGGCTCAATTAGCTCACCATCCATATAAACATTAATATCAAGCAACTCTAAAAAACACGCCCCTAAAACATAAGTGAGAAATAAAGTAGCAAAAATTGCTAATAATAAAGATTTAAAAAAACTCATGGGAACCTCCTTCTTACAATAACCAAAATGATTAACGGTACCTACTCTCTGGTAACAATACGCTAGCCACAACATAAGCAACACCCGTAGCAACTGGTATCATAATTAGTGCGGCAATAGCTGCAAGGCGCACCACCAAGCGAGGTACCTCATAATGCTGGGCAATGCCCGCACAAACGCCAGTTAATTTTTTGTGGGTACTATCTTTTGCTAACCTATCCTTGATACTTTTATTCACTGAATATTCTCTTTCGTATCTCATGATGACACTCCTTACTTCTACTTGGATTTATTTATCTATGCACTTGCAGCTTGTTTTTTCATCTCTTCAAGCTCTTGCTCAACACTTTCATCTTGCTCTAATTCTGCAAATTGAGCATGTAAACTTTTATCTTGACCGCTACCTTGAGTGAGATCGTAAGCCTCAACTTGTGCTTCAACTCTGTCTATCTTTTGTTGATAGCGTTCAAATTTACTCATGGCTTCTTCAATATTATAAATAACCGCTTTTTCTCGCACCTTTAAACGAACATGTGCTGACTCTTGACGAAGAGTTAATGCTTCTTGACGACGCTTTGCTTCTGACAACTTTTCTTGTAGTTGCTGGGCATCATCTTGTATTTTTGCTAAAAACTCTGCAATTTGATCCCCTTCTTGCTCAAGCAAAGTTAATTCATGTTGATATTTATGCTTTTGCGTTAAGGCTGATTTAGCTAGATCTTCACGATCTTTCGTTAATGCTAATTGTGCTTTACTGTGCCAATGTTCAACACTGGCGTTAGCTGCTTTAACTCGTCTTGCATGCATTTTTTGCTCCGCTATATTTTTAGCTGCTGTTGCTCTAACATCCACCAAGGTTTCTTCCATTTCTTGAATGATTAAACGAATCATCTTCTCTGGTTGCTCAGCCTTATCAAGCATGCTGTTGATGTTTGCATTAACAATATCGGTAAAACGTGTAAATAATCCCATGACTTTCTCCTACTATTACAATGATTTGATTTTTTTAGTCTTTCTAATTTAGTTACTTTTCGGCTGCTCGCTCTGCTTAACTTCTTCAATAGCGGTAGCTGACTTTTCATCGCTTAACCATGCTAAAGACTCAGCAACAGACTCATCAAAAGAAAAATCAATGCTAAAGCTGCTTAACTCTTCTTCGATTGTTTGTTGTAATTGAACTGATAAATCACTTACAACTTGCTGACCTTGCTCTATTACCATCTCGGTTAGTGAATTTTCAATACTGCTTGTTTCTGCTGCATCTGCATTTACGCTAAAAGCAGCGCCTAAAGTGATTAATAATGCAGCTGTGATTGCTCTACGGTTAAAATGTTTCATTTTGAAATTCCTTCTTGTGAATTTGTTTACTTGTTTAAAAAACTGTTTATATTACCAACAACCTATTAGTTGTTATCGTTTGCGCCTGAACTAATACAAGTACTATTACAAGTGCCATGCCAACCGTTATATTTTTTATAACAGCATGAATTAAAATAAATTTTTACAAAATGATTTTTCAAACAAACCTTGCAGACATAATATGTCGTGCGATTTTTTGGTTAAATTAACCACAACAATGGTGAAAATGACTAACAAGGTAAAGTTACTTAATAAGCATGTTATTTGAGATCCAAAAACATAAGCACATACATACCCAAAGCAGGATGAATTTTTATAAACTGAAGCTAATAATCCTGCAAGCTAGTGAGATATTTGTTAGCGCGCGAGAGGATTAAAGTGGTGTTATTGAAAAGGAGAGACTTACTAGGAGGTTAAAAAATTTTAGGAAGTTTTTATATAGATGGAAAATTATTTAGTCGCTCAAGGCTGAGCTACTATGGGCAGAGCTGTTTAGCCTGGGGTTATTGTTAAAAAAATAACCCTAAACTAAAAAGATTCTTGCTCAAAAATACTCACTAACAGCGATATAGCCAGCATAGATACGGCAGGTACTATCATTAGTGCAAATAAAGTGCTTGAAGTTAACATGAGTCATTCCTTAGTCGTAATATTCAAAATAGTCAGTAATCAACTATTGATTTATTTAAGCTATATACATTTAGTCGCAATAACTATTACAAAGGTTGTGCCACTGTTACAAATAAAAGTGAAATACTTGATAAATAAAGGATTTTATTTTTATCTGATGAAATAATTAAGTAGACAAGAAGATACTTTGCATTTGAACTAGTTAAAATAACCACTTATCGGTTAAATTAACAAATAAATAGCTTTTTATGGAGTGTTAAACTATCGAGTTTTTCGATTTTGGGACAGACACTCCCAGAATCAGAACATTTATAGCGCTATAGCTGTAAGGGCATGCCATTCGCTATATCCAGCATTCAAGTTAACTCTGAGGCTATAATCTAGCTGTTAAAATTCTATCCTTTCGATTGAATCACCTTGAAAGTGACGAGGAGTAAATACTTACCATCAAGATATAGTAAAGAATTCTCACCTAAATTTTTATAAGCTCACTTTTGAAAAAGCTTCTTTTAGTGTATTACCGTTGGCGCCCGCTTGCCCTGCGCACTCACTTAAATAACGACGATATTGTCGGGCCCCCGCCAAACCATTACAAAGACCCAGCATATGCCGAAGCACATGCCATGCCCTATTATTGCCATGCTCAGGTGTGGTGCTCACATATTCATCCACGTAATCAGCCATTAGATTAATAACTTGTTCACGAGAAATTACATCTTTTTCAACCCCATAAATAAGCTGATCTACTTCAGCTAGCATATACGGGCTATTATAAATTTCACGACCAATCATTACGCCATCAATATGCTGTAAATGATTGTTAGCTTCCGCTAGTGTTTTAATGCCACCGTTTATAGAGATTTTAAGCTCGGAAAAGTCTTGCTTTATTTGATATACCCTTGAGTAATCAAGCGGTGGAATATCACGATTTTGCTTTGGACTTAAACCACTTAGCCAAGCTTTACGCGCGTGAATAATAAAGTGCTGACAACCCGATGGCGCCACTTGTTCAATAAAAGTATGGAGAAATTCATACGAGTCTAAATGGTCAATACCAATACGAGATTTCACCGTAACAGGTACACTAGTGGCTGCTTGCATTTCATTAACACAATCAGCAACCAAGTTTGGCTCTGCCATTAAACAGGCACCGAAACGACCATTTTGCACACGATCAGACGGACAACCTACATTAATATTGATTTCGTCATAACCATGTTGCTCTGCAATTTTGGCACACTCGGTCATGTCTTTAACATTGCTGCCGCCAAGTTGAAGCACCAGCGGATGCTCAGCATCATTATAGGAAAGGTAATCCCCTTTGCCATGCAATATAGCTCCGGTTGTCACCATTTCTGTATAAAGTACAGTGTGGGCTGACATTAAGCGGTAAAAATAGCGACAATGGCGATCGGTCCAATCGAGCATTGGGGCAACAGAGAGCTTGTGGGATATTGTTTTTTTTGAAAAAGAAGACATAAAACCTCATAAATCATAAACTTACGGAAACACTTGAGTTTATTGGTTAATTAATACTTGCGTATAAAATGCGATGAATTCCCCTATAAAGCCTTCTTGGTGGAACTAAAACCCCATTATGGGGGAACTAAAACCTCCTTGATTGATATTAAAGAGGAAGTAAAGGGCAACGTATTATGGCGAATTATACCATTAGTAAAAAAACAAGAAAGAACGGAATTGTTTATTGTGCACGAGTTCGCTCCAAAGAGTCAGGAATTGTGACATTTTCAAAATCAAAAACTTTTAATTCAAAGGTAGCCGCAACAAGATGGGCTAGAGAAATCATTCACAAAGTCGAAAAAAACTTGTCTAATGAACCTTTTGAATTAATTGAGTGTACGCTTAATAAATTAAATCCACCCTACTTTTACTTTCTTCTGACATTTTAACCTCTGGTGTTTTCGGTGTTTCAACATTTTTAACTGTAACAGTTCTTGTTTCTGAAACTTCATCAAAGCCATCTGATACAAATACTTCAAAAGTTAAATCAGCATCTCTTGTTACAAACAAAAACAACAAGTATTTAACCAAGCACTTATTATTTACCCTTACTTTATGACTGACAAAATCTCTCTAAAGTTTTCTTGCTTGGAGCTTTTTACCAGCTCATATATACACATTTCTAAACTTGTTACACTGGCGCCGCTATCCTGCATTTTTAGTGACGCTAAATCAATATTTGATTGTAAACGAGATGAAATACAATCTGATACCACCTCTACTTTGAATCCCTCATTTAACAAACCTAAAACAGTTTGATAAACACAAATATGAGCTTCAATGCCAGCAACTAACCATTGTTGCTTACCTGTAGCTTTAACAGCGCTCTTGATCGACTCTTCAAATAGGGCATTAAAGTGATATTTCTCATTTACATTAAACTCCTGCAATAACTCAGAGAGCTCAGGAATAGTCGCCCCTAAGCCTTTGGGATACTGCTCAAGCCATATGATAGGTATAGACAGTACTTTGCAACATTGAATCAACTTTTTTGTATTCGCAATTAGCAAGTCACTATGTTGAACCATTCTCGCCAAACTACCCTGCACATCCACAAGTATCAGGCCGCAATTTTCTTTCAAAAGCATATCTTCCTCCTAAGTAACCTCAATCGCATTATTATTTTACCGAATCATCAATACACTTTATTGCTCAGCAACTTCCATGGCTTCAATATTAACGATTTCGCTGCGATTTAAGGTGATTTTAAAGCGCTGTAAATGCTCCACCTCTTCATCTACATTACGAAGAATAAGGTTAACTTGATAGCGGCGCTCTACTGCTTGGCTAGATATTTTTTGTCCATCCAAATTATATAAGCGCCCAGCCCCTTTTTTCAAAAAGCGTACAAACGGGGTTAGGTTAAAAAATATTTGTTGTTGAATTTCATCATAACCAGGCAAAAATTCTTTGGCGAGTACTTTATTGTCACAGCGAAAATGTAACAGACGCGCGGCTTGCTTATTCTGCTGTCGGCGTTGTTGAAATAATTCATTCACTGTTTTAGGCAAGTCTTTGCTGCTTATATGCTCTAACCAGAGGATCTGGCTTAGAATACGCTTTTGATTAACGCTATGGCGAAATAAGTTTTGCCATTTAGGGCGTCCTTTTTGAATTTTGCGCCAAATAAGGCTAGTCAGATCTTCTTTAAATGTTTCCCGCAAACCGTAAATGAAGCCTAAAAAAACAATCAGTGCGACAGTCACTTCGGTAAAGCTTGAGCGAGCATTAAGCACTAATACCATCACAAAAGCCATAATCACGGCAGTAACGCCTCCTCTAACTAAGCGCTTTAAATTTAAATCTAAATATCGAGTCTGTTTTTGAAAAACAACGCCATATTCAATTAAGCGTTGTAATAAACGCATTTTATTAGTGATTCGGTTTGGATCATCTAGCGTTACTTGCGAGTTATATTTACACTCAAGACGGTAATTATTTTCATCGCGACAAAAGGTAAGCAAAAATTCTCGCTCGGTTGAAAAATCACTGCTTTTTGGCCCTTTAGATAATAACTTTAAAAATGATTGCTCAATATGCCAGCTTAAATAGTTATCGGCATTATCAAAAAAAGAGCTCAATTTACTATCTGATGGCGTATAACGACGCAACTTTTTAGTTAAATTAGTGATTTGCTCTGCTAATTCAATAGCGGCGGGGTAGAATTCTTCTGCACTTTTTAGCTTCAAGGTCTGCTTTATATCTGCATCAAGGGCTATTTTTAGTTGATAGGAATATAAATTCAAGTTCAAACGGTAGTCACTTTGCTCGCCTTTATTTTCGCCCTCAAAGCGTTGGCTAATAAAACGACTTCGCACTAAGGGAAGGTGTAATTGATCTGAATAATAGGCACTATGGCTTTTTATATTACTGTAAAAATAATCTTCAGCATTTAAAGTGCTTGGACTGATCCCCATTTCAACAGGCAGCGAAAAATAAAGATCAATTCGCTGCTGTGCTTGTGGCAGCAATTGGTGAGTTATTTTGATGGATAAATTTTCGTCTTGAGACAGTTTTACCTTATTCACGCCCTATTACTTATCCTTTTAAAAGTACTACCCTTTAAGCATAGCAATAAAGCCACTGATTATTCGAGTTAATTTATAATATTGCTATTAAACTGCTCAGCCATCATCGCTCAACTTAAACAACGATGGCCGATTATGCTGAGCGTGCTAAAGGAAAGGCAAATAGAAATGAACCGTTGAACCTGCACTATATTTTTATGATGATCTTACGCTGGTATAGCTTTAAGGAAACAAACCAAAATAAAACCACGTGGCTAAAAGCAAACAAAAAGGATGCTAAAGTTGGCTCAGCAATAACCTTAAATTTCTCATACAACCAATGATACAAAGAGCTGTTACCAACAGGAATATTTAAATATACCGTAACAAATAAGAAAGACAGTACATAAACAAATAACGGGTTTGTACCATACACTAATAACGGTGACACTAGATTTTCATGACCCTTAATATCAATTAACCAAACAAATGCGGCGAGTAATAAGCAGGCAAAACCTGTGGTATAAATAACATAGGAGCTTGTCCATAAAGATTTATTGATAGGTAATACTAGACTCCATAAGGCGCCAAAACCGATAGCAAGTCCACCAATAATAATCAGTTTGATAACACTGGTATTTTTATCTTTAATACTAGTTAAATAACGTGTTAATTCAAAACCTAACAGCATATTCACTAAGGCAGGAAGTGTACTAAGCAAGCCTTCAGGATCAAAACTTACGCCCCGCATAGAATACATATGATTAGCACCTAAAACGGCTAAATCAAACTGACGGATAATATTGCCTTCTATTGTTAAACCACTGCCGCCAACACTAAGTAGTAATGCCCAATAGCCCAGTAAAATAAACGCTGACATCATGAAAATGCCACGACGATTAAGCAGCAAAACCAAACTTGCGGCAATAGCATAGGCAATGCCAATACGTTGTAATACGCCCATAATACGCCATTCTCCTACGGGAGTATCAAACGGAATAACATTGAGCATAAAGCCAATACAAAACATGATTAAGCCACGCTTAGCAATTCTTACAAACTGCTCAGGCGTCGCAGCAAAATCACTCTTTCTAAAAGAGAAAAACATGGCTGAGCCAATGATAAACAAGAAAAAAGGAAACACTAAATCAGTTGGCGTAGCGCCGTGCCAGTCAGCGTGTAATAAAGGCGCATAAACATGTGACCAAGTGCCGGGCGTATTCACTAAAATCATCAAAGCAATAGTAATGCCTCTAAAGGCATCAAGAGCTAAATAACGCGTCATAATTCATCCAAACAGTTATAAATTTAAAAACAGGCTATATACAAGACGAAATGATAGCGCTGTCATTTTATTAAGATAACAAAAATAAATGCTAAATAATAACTATTTCATCAGCTAATAAAATTCATCGCACGTGTGCAATAAATAACAATAATGCTACACTGGTGAAAATCATATATAAATCAGCATAAAAACACAGATGCCTGCACCAACTTCATCACATTTACATTCTCATGACTCTTCCCATGAGATGTTATTAGCCCAAGCACAACAAGTTTGCCAACAAAAAGGCGCTCGTTTAACAAAAACACGTGAACAAGTATTTATGCTGCTTGCCAAACATGAAGGGGCTGTTGGTGCTTATGATTTATTAGCTGAACTGAAAGAGTTAGATCCTGCCGCCAAGCCTGCCACTATCTATCGCGCGCTGGATTTTTTATCTAAGCAAGGTTTCGTGCATAAAATTGAATCCATTAATGCTTTTGTAATGTGTCACCACTTTGGTGATTGTGACCATCCTGTGCAACTGCTTATTTGCGATGAATGTGGCCATGTTGAAGAGATCCAATCAAACAATTTTGATTTAGCACTACGTTCAATGGCTGATGCTAACGGCTTTACCATCAGCCACCAAATTGTTGAAGCTCACGGAAGTTGTAGCGCCTGCAAATAGGCGCTACCAGTAAGTTTAATAGTTAAAGCTTTGCTTTTTAAATTCATTAAATTTTGTCGCAACGTCTTCATCGGCTAAATTTAATTTAATAACAGCCTTAGGATTAACTAAAAACCAACCTAAAACCACATCAACTTTATCGCCTTTTTTAATGGCAAAGTCATACTCAATGGTTCTTTTCTCATTAGCTTTTATCATGGTATTAGCTAGTTCTTTTTTTGCCAGCCATGGCATTGCAGGTTTACCATTAGTACCTATGACTCGGTTAAAATATTGATCTTTAAATTGTGTTACCTTTCCTGCTCTTGTTAACTGCACTTTAAGCACAGCTAAGCGAAGTGGGTGAAGTAGCATTGCATGAGAGCTTTGGTTATCAATATTGACTTTAAAAGTTTTTATCTCTCTAAGCACCGAAATATCAACATATTGCGTTAGCATTTCTGAATTAAAGTGTGAGCCTGGAAAACCATGAAAAGCGTGTTCTTTGGTGTCTTTCAGCGCAGTTACGCTGCCTTTTACTTTTGGCATGTGGCAACTAACGCAGTTAGCTCCATCCATTTTATTGTCTATATTGGTAGAGCAAACATTAAGGCCATGTTTATTTTTTTTATGTGAGTGGCAACCAACACAAACATTACCATTTTTCATCTGCTCATTTTCTGTTTTTATACTTCCATGATAGGGTGACTCCATACTATCTTCTAAAGTGCCAAAATATTTTTTGGGTATTTCACTCATTATATTGGTGTTAGATTTTTTTTCTAATGCAATACTTTCTATTCGGTGGCAATAAGCACAGCTAACTCCTTCTTGATGTGTGGCGTTATTAGCCTGTGGTAAGGCTTTTTTACCTTTAGCTAACATTTTATCTAAATTATCAGCTGCTGGTGTATGACATTTGCCACACACATACTGTTCAAACTTTAGATTTTTAGGGTGCTTATTCCATACAGATGCATGAATAGGGTCTTTTTGAGGTGTTGAGTTTGCATGCATAGAGCCAAAGTACTCGTCATATATTTGAGTATGACAAGCTTGACATTCTTTACTAGGCGCGTATTTACCCACAACATTATTGCCGTAAGTAATATAAGAGAATAGCAATAAAAACAAGAAAACATATTTCATTTGAGAACCTTTTTGACCTAAATAGTTATAGTAGAAAATACTACATTAATTAATTCTAATATAATAAACTGCAATCTACAACATCATCGTTAATTTTACCTCACATAATTTAATCACCTTCTTTATCCCAAATTATCAGCCGTTAATCGCAAAGTAGCCTCTAAAACATTCACAATAACAGGTTAAGCATGGTATAAATCCCGGCTAACAAAGCGGCTAGCTTTGTATACAAAATAATTATTACTCATTGGAAGGCTATGAAATATTCAATCTCGACAGCGATCATCTGTCTAACTGTTGCATTTGTTGGCAACTTAATTAGCGCTGATGCTCAAGCAAAAAGTACCATTGCTAGTGACAAATTCCGTCAACTAGAAGAAGTTTTACCTACGCCAAATATTTACCGCACCGCATCGGGTGCGCCTGGGCACAAATATTGGCAACAACAAGTTGATTATGATATTGAAATCAAACTTGATGATAAAACGCAACAATTAACTGGCTTTGAAACCTTGAATTATAAAAATAATTCACCTGACACCTTACGTTATATCTGGTTGCAGCTCGATCAAAACAAATTACAGCGCGGCTCTGGTGCCAAATTAGCGAAATCAACAACAGCACTGAACAAAGTAACCTACAGTAGCGCTCGTAACATGATTGAAACACCAAAATTTAATGGTGGTTACAATATTACTAAAGTAACAGCGAGTAACGGCAAGCCGCTACACTATGCTATCAACGGCACCATGTTACGAATTGACTTACCTAAGCCGCTTAAATCCGGTGACGACACTGAGTTTAATGTTGAGTGGAACTACCAATTACACGAGCAAAAAGTATTAGGTGGCCGCTCGGGTTACGAATACTTCAAAGAAGATGACAACTATTTGTATGAAGTAGCCAGTTGGTTTCCTCGTGCTGTTGCCTATTACGATGTAATGGGTTGGCAAAACAAGCAGTTTTTAGGTCGTGGTGAATTCACCCTTGAATTTGGTGACTATGATGTAAAAATTACCGTACCTGCAGATCACATTGTGGCAGCAACGGGTGTGTTACAAAATGCCAAAAAAGTATTAACCAAAGCACAGCGTAAGCGTTTAGAAGAAGCAAAAACAGCTAAAAAACCAGTACTTATTGTCACGATTGACGAAGCGCTAGCCAATGAAAAATCTCGCTCAGAAAAAACAAAAACGTGGCATTTCAAAGCAAAAAATGTTCGCGACTTTGCTTTTGCCTCAAGTAGAAAATTCATCTGGGATGCCCAAGGTTATCAGGAAGGCGGCACAGATACTATGGCGATGTCATTTTACCCAAATGAAGGTAACCCATTATGGGAAAAATATTCTACTGAAGCCATTATTCATACTATGGAGCAATATAACAAATACACATTTGCTTATCCTTATCCTGTATCTATTTCAGTCAATGGTCCCGTGGGTGGTATGGAATACCCAATGATCACTTTCAATGGTCCGCGCCCAACACTTGATAAAAAAACCGGTGAAAAAACCTATTCTCGTCGTACTAAGTACGGTTTAGTGGGGGTGATCATCCACGAAGTAGGTCATAACTATTTCCCAATGATTGTCAATTCTGATGAACGTCAATGGACTTGGATGGATGAAGGTTTAAATACTTTCTTACAGTTTATAGCTGAGCAATCATGGGAAGAAGGCTACCCATCTCGTCGTGGCGATGCTGCAAATATCACTAGCTACATGAAAAGTAACAACCAAGTACCTATCATGACCAACTCTGAGTCAATTTTACAGTTTGGCAATAACGCTTATGGCAAACCAGCAACCGCATTAAATATTTTGCGTGAAACTATTATGGGTCGTGAGTTATTTGATTTTGCTTTTAAAGAATACGCTCAACGTTGGAAGTTTAAACGCCCTACCCCTGCCGACTTTTTCCGTACCATGGAAGATGCTTCAGCGGTTGATTTAGATTGGTTCTTTCGTGGTTGGTTCTACACCACAGATCATGTTGATATTGCCTTAGGTAACATTCACCTTTACACCGCTGATAGCCAAAACCCTGACACTGAAGAAGCTTGGCAGCGTGCCTTAGATAATGAAAAACCTGAATATATTTCTAGCATCATGAATAAAGGTCAATGGCTTCGTACCCAAGATAAGCCTGAGTTATTAGATTTTTATAACGAGCACGATAAATTTACTGCCACCAACGCAGCGAGAAACAAATACAACGCAAGCATGAAACAGCTAGAGCAATGGCAAAAAGATTTATTACTTAATCAAAGTAACTTCTACGTTATTGATTTTGAGAATAAAGGCGGTTTAGTGATGCCTATTCTTTTAGATATTACTTACGCAGATGGCAGCACTGAGCATATGAAAATTCCTGCTGAGATTTGGCGTCAGAACTCGAAGAAAGCATCTAAGTTATTAGTGCGTGACAAAGAAATCACTGCTTTAGCAATAGATGCTAAATGGGAAACAGCGGATGTCGATGTGAATAACAACTACTGGCCAGCTCGACCTATTAAGTCTCGCTTCAATCTATACAAGAAAAAGAAGAAAGACATGATGCGCGATTACAATAAAGAATTGAAATCGGCTGATGAAGATAAAGAAACAAAAGAAAACGAAGATCACTAATGTTTACTTTTTGTCATTCTTTAATTAATAAAATCTTGTTGAGTATTTTATTAATCGGGCTAGCAGCATCTGCTGCTGCCCACACTTATTTTTTTGGTGTTACTGAATTAAACCTAAATAGAACGAGTAAGCATATTGAAATAATTCATCAATTTACGGCTCATGATATTGAAAACACCATTGCTGAAAAAAAACAAATTCACTTCTCTCCAGAGCATCCAAAGTATGATAAATACATACAAGCTTACTTTGAAGAACACTTCACGCTAGCGCAAAACAATAATGAAGTGAAGCTGAACTGGATTGGTTTTGAAATCAGGCGAGGGCAAGTTTTTGCTTACCAAGAAAGCAATAGCCAAAACTCTTTAAATAATTTGGTGATAAAAAATACTATACTCATTGATACTTACGCTAAGCAAATCAATACCGTTAATTACCAAGATTTAACTTTGCCCGCTAAACTAAAAATGCAAGGCAGTTTGACCTTTAAAAGCAGCCAGCCCGTTGGCAAAATTAATGTCTTAAAGACCAAATGAACACTTCTAGCGACCATCAGTAAAAATAATTACCAGCATTGATTTACATTTGTTGCAGAAGTGTGCAAAATCAAAGTATTGTAAATAGCTAAGTCTCGGAAGGCTACATGAAAGTAGAGTTTATTAACCCGTTTTTATCATCAATGCTAAATGTCATGTCTACTATGGCACAAATTGAATTAGTCCCCGAAAAACCTAAATTGAAAAAAAATGAGATAGCCAAAGGTGATGTATCAGGCTTAATAGGCATGGTCAGCCCCGAGACTAAAGGTTCGCTTTCCATCACTTTTGATGCCCCTTTAGCACTCGCAACCATGAAAGGCATGGTTGGCGAAGCGCCAAATGAAGTCAATGATGAAATAACAGATTTAGTTGGCGAAATTACCAACATGGTTTCTGGTGGTGCAAAACGTATGTTGAGCGAAAAAGGCTTTGAATTTGATATGGCAACCCCTGTTGTGGTTTCAGGTCCAAACCACACCATTCACCATAAATCAAAAGGCCCTGTTGTGATAATGTCTCTTAAAGGGGAAATAGGTAGAGCTTATATTGAGTTCTCTTTTGATGAATAAATAATTGTCAAAAAATAACAATTACTGAAACACTAAGGCGCTATTTTTATAGTGCCTTTTTATTTTGTAATACTGAGCAATATTATGTGGCAGCAAACAGAAATAAACTTGATAGCCAAAAAGCGTGGCTTTCATTTAATTACTGAAGAAGTAAACAAACAACTTACCAATATTCGAAATATTCAATGTGGTATTTTACACTTGTTTATAAAGCATTCTTCAGCCTCATTAACCATTAATGAAAATGCAGATCCCACGGTGCGAACTGACATGGAAAAACACTTCAATGTGATAGCGCCAGAGCGAGCACCCTATTATCAACATATTTATGAAGGTGATGACGACATGCCTGCCCATATAAAATCAAGCCTACTAGGTTCAAGCATCACTATCCCCATCAGCAAAGGACGGCTTAACTTAGGTATTTGGCAGGGAATATATTTAGGAGAGCATAGAGATCATGGTGGTAGCCGCGCGGTTGTAGCTACCATTCATGGTGAGTAAATTTTTTTTAATCTTCTTCTAATACATGCGGCCCTGCATAGTTGTCAAAGCGCGAGAATTGCCCTTGGAAAGTGAGCGGCACACGACCAATCGGCCCATTACGCTGCTTACCAATGATGATTTCAGCCATGCCTTTAAACTCACTATCATCGTGATACACCTCATCACGATAAATAAACATGATTAAATCGGCATCCTGCTCAATTGAACCAGATTCACGTAAATCTGAGTTGATTGGACGTTTATCACTTCGTTGCTCCAAGCCACGGTTAAGCTGTGAAAGTGCAACTACCGGCACTTGAAGCTCTTTTGCTAATGCTTTGAGAGAGCGAGAAATTTCAGCAATTTCCAAAGTACGGTTATCTGAAAACTGTGGCGCACGCATTAGTTGTAAGTAATCGATCATGATCATAGAAATACCGCCATGATCACGGTGAATACGCCTAGCTCGTGAACGTACTTCCGTTGGCGTTAAACCGGCGGCATCATCAATAAACATTTTACCGTTTTCAATGAGTAGCCCCATGGTAGACGACATTCGTGCCCAATCTTCATCATCTAATTGCCCGGTACGAATTTTAGTTTGATCGATACGGCCCAGTGATGCCAGCATACGCATCATGATTTGCTCTGACGGCATCTCTAAACTAAAGATTAAGGCGGGTTTATCTTGAGTCATGGCGGCATGTTCTGCCAAGTTCATGGCAAAGGTTGTTTTACCCATAGAAGGTCGAGCAGCAACAATTATTAAGTCTGACTTTTGCAAGCCGGCAGTCATTTTATCTAAATCGGTAAAGCCGCTTGGCACACCAGTAACACCGCCGGTATCTGTTGAACAAAGTTTTTCAATTCTATCAACGGTTTTTTCTAATACTGAATTAATACTTTCAGGACCTTCAGACTTATTAGCGCGCTTTTCAGCAATAGCAAAAACTTTGGTTTCGGCAAAATCTAAAAGATCAGCACTGGTACGCCCTTGAGTATCATAACCCGCTTCAGCAACTTCATTAGCAACAGAAATCATTTCTCGTGTTACTGCTCGTTCACGAACAATGTCCGCATAAGCAGTAATATTCGCAGCACTTGGCGTATTTTTCATCATTTCAGCGAGATAAACAAAACCACCTGCATCATCCAGCTTTTGATCGTTTTCTAATGCTTCAGAAAGTGTGATTAAATCAACAGGCTCACCAAGCTCAATTAATGCCGCTATCGTTTCAAAAATTAACCTGTGTGAGCGGCTGTAAAAATCTTCTGCTACGGTTTTTTCACTAACGCGATCCCAAGTTTCATTATCCAGCAATAAACCACCTAGCACTGATTGCTCAGCTTCTAAGGAGTGTGGTGGAATTTTTAACTCATCAATTTGCTTGTCTTTGATAAATTGCTTTTCTTTGGCAAACTTACCGGGTTTTCTATCTGCCATTTACTGAGCCTTAGCATAAGAGTGTGAGAAGATTTTTTAAGGATGGTTAATGTAACAGAAAATTAGATAAAAATAGACAAAAATAGAGGATTATAAGCGAAAAAAACAGGGTGATTTTACCCTGTTTTTAGTAACAGAATTATCTAAGTGAATACTCACTTAGTTCAAAAGCTATTTCACCACAACATCGCCACTTACCGTGCTAACCCGTACTGAGCCATTAGCATTGCCCGTTTGAAAATAGAGTTTACTGCTTGGGCCATACTTAGCTTCTTGTGCTTTTTGACTGGTAAGCTTATTGATTAAGTTACCGCCAGCATTGGCTTTTAAGCGAAAGTCAGCTTCAATAGCCTGTTGAAAATCTAGCTCAACCGTGCCACTTACGCTGGAAGCTTTCACCGTGCCGTTTTGCTGTAAAAATAAGCTAACGTCACTATCACCACTGACTGTTGACAGTTTAAGTTCATTAATTTCTGCTAGCTCAAGTTCCGTATTGCCAGAAATATTATTGGCAAAAACTTCATTGGCTCTAGTGTTTGATTCAATTTCGCCACTCACTGACTGTAACTCTAATCGCCCTGCTGAGCCTTCATCATCAATATATCCACTAACTACAGATAGGGCGATTTTTCCATGCAATGCTCTACTTTTAATATTGCCACTAACACTGCTTAATTCAATATTTTGACTAAGATTTTTAGCTTTAATATCTCCGCTTACTGTTTTTACAGTCACACTATGAATTAAATTTTCAAGCTCAACATCACTGGAAATACTTTCAAAATTTACCCGCAAATTGTCAGGCATATGAATGGTTAATTGTGTTCCTTCAGAGCTCCAATTGCCATGGTTTGGTAACTCCACTTTAATATTAATAGTACTACCCACTTGTTCAAAAACGAGTTTCTCCGCTTTGTCATCAAGCTCTCCTTTAACGCGAATAGTCGTTTTATCCCAGCCAATAATATTCACCTTGCCGCTTAAGTTCTCAATGGCTACCGTGGTTGCCTCTTTTACCGCTAATGTTTCATTCACTTTTTCACCCGCCACACTGGCAAAAGAGCAAAGTAATGCACTGCAAGTTATCAGCGGCATTAGCATTAATTGCTTAATATTGTTCATAAAAACCTCTTATCTTTTTCTGCTAAATCGTTAATTAAATCGTTTGCCATTTAGGTGCATTGCTTCCCGTGTAAGGCAGTAATTGTTGCAATAAATTTAACTCTTGCTGTTGGGTAAAGCGAAGTAAGTTAAGTAAATCGACATTGTTCTTGTCATTTTGCAGGGCTTTTTCTATGGCCGACCTTGCTTGTGCCAATTGGGTTAACTGTGTTTGCATTTTATCTGGTAACTGTTTTAAATCTGGCTGACCAAAACTCACTAACATAGCTTGCTTTTGCTGTGAAAAATTCTCTTGTATCAATGCCACTAACTGACCGTTAATAAGCGGCTCATTATTTAGTTGTTTTACTTCACTATTTTTAGCTATTAATGCTTTGTCTTGCTCGTCCAAAGGTGAAAAAGACAACCAAGTGACTAATACTGCAACGACTATTGATGCCGCCCAAGCCATGGGAATAAAATATTGCTTTTTGTTATCATTCGATGATTGCTCATCAACTAAGTGTTGCGGCTTGTTTTGAATAGCGCGCTCAATACCAGCCCATAAATCCCGTTGAGGTGTTAATTCATTTGGCAAGTCAGTGACTTTATCAGCTAATACCTGATCTGTTATCTGCTCAACTCTAGTCGCTTTATTCATTAGATCCTCCAACCTGCACTTCCTCACTAAGCCACTCTTTTAATAATGATTTTGCTCTATGATATTGCGACTTACTTGAGCCCACAGCCATATTGAGAATATTAGCAATTTCTTCATGGCGATAACCTTCAACAGCAAAAAGTACAAACACTAAGCGTGCCCGCTCAGGCAGTTTCGCTATATGCTTATCAAGCTCCTCAAGCTCAGATGAATCATCTAATGGTACAGCCTCTTCAATAGCTTAAGCATTTTCACCTTGATCTTCTATACTAAAAACTCGTTGCAACCAGTTCTTTTGTTTACGTAAATGTCCCAGTACAACATTACTGGCAACACTGTGAAGCCAAGTACTGAATTTACTTTCACCTCTAAAATTATTAATTTTTTGCCACAACACCACAAACACTTCTTGGCAAACATCTTCTGCACTATCTTTGTCTGCAAGCATGCGCCAACAAAGTGCGTATATTTTTCTGTGATGTAATTGATAAAGCTGATGAAAAGCCGCCTGTGAGCCTTGCTTAGCCAGAGCAATCCATTCTTTTTCTTGAGAACTAGCAAATAAATTCTGCGTATCAATAACTTGGGAACTATTCAAAAACTGTCTCAGTAATCATTAATATTTAGTGGTTAATAGTAAGTTAGATGCAATATGACAAAAAAGGGTTTAAAAAGTGTGTTTTTATTTTAAGCTGGATCACTAGCACGGTAAAATTTAGCTACAAAAAAAGCGCCAATTGGCGCTTTTTTTCGTTCAATGCAAAAGAAGTAAACTTACTTCTTAGAAAGAGCACCAAAACGTTTGTTGAATTTGTCAACACGACCACCAGTTTCAGCAGCTTTTTGCTTACCAGTGTAGAACGGGTGACAAGCAGAACATACATCTAAGTGAATGTCTTTACCAGCTGTTGAACGAGTAGCAATAACATTGCCACAAGAACAAGTCGCTGTAAAATCTACATAATTAGGGTGAATACCGTCTTTCATGGGAACCTCTATCTCTTTCGAGAACTTGGGCGCATCGCCACTTAGCCGTTTTAAAACGCTAAGCACCATACGAGTTAAAAAATAATGGGGGCGAATAATAATGCATAGCGGGATTGACTGCAAGCTAAAACCTAGGTTAATCGTTTAAAAAATAACGTTATGTGGATATCGGTAAGTAAATAGATAATTATTTCTTAATAAAGTGCGCTTGCTACTTGGCAGCAGTATTTTCTCAGGTCAAAATAGTGGTTAAATAAAACCTTAAGAACTAACGCTTTTAGTGTCAACTCAATACGTACAAGTTGCAGTACCGGTACCCATGCGGCAACTATTCACTTATCAAGTGCCTAGCCCTATGCAATCACCTAAAATACATATTGGTGAGCGCATTGCCGTACCATTTGGCTCAAGACAAGTCATAGCCGTGGTAATAGCACTTAGCGATAAATGTGATATTGACAGCAAAAAAATCAAACCGATTAGTAAGCGCCTTAATGATAGCTTTCATTTAAGTAACACTTTAGTGGCTTTTTTACGCTTATGCGCTAATTATTATCATCACCCTATTGGTGATGTGTTTCAACAAGCACTGCCAAAACTACTTAGGCAAGTAAAAAAGTTAGACATCCAACCGCCCATGGTTTGGCATAGCCAAAAAGGTAGTGATGTTGAGCAACTGAGTAAGCTCGCCAGCAAGGCACCAAAACAACACGCGCTTTTCCTGCTTATTGATAAGCATCAAGGAATAAGTTGGCCTGAACTACGAACCCTAGGTTATAGCAAAACGCAACTTAATGCCTTAGTAACGAAAAGCTTAATCGTTGAAAAAAAACAAAAATCAAAACCATTTATCTGGCGTGAACAGGCATTAAATGAAGAAAATAAACAACGCTTATCTACCGAACAAGCGTTAATTGTTGCGGCTATTAATCAAACGGATGAGCAGTTTTCTTGCCATTTGATTGATGGCATCACCGGCAGTGGTAAAACTGAAGTTTACTTACAAGCCATGGAAAAAGTACTCACCAACAGTCAGCAGGTGCTCGTCATAGTGCCGGAAATTGGTTTAACCCCACAAACACTGTTACGTTTTGAACAACGTTTTAATGTGCCTATCTGTTTGCATCACTCTAACCTTAACGATAGTGAGCGCTTAGACACTTGGCTAAATGCCCAACAAAATAGCGCAGCGATTATTATAGGCACCCGCTCGGCTATCTTCACACCATTGCATCATCTGGGCATGATCATTGTTGATGAAGAACATGATAGCTCTTTAAAGCAACAAGATAGCTTTCGTTATCATGGTCGAGATTTAGCTATTCTGCGTGCTAAACAATTAAATATTCCGGTATTATTAGGCAGTGCAACACCTAGCTTTGAATCTTTACAAAATGCACTTTCGGGCAAATATCAATATCACCAGCTCCGTGAACGGGCTGGAAAAAGTAATAAAGCAAAAATAGCGCTTATTGATGTCGCACAGCAGCAAATGGAACATGGCCTTTCAGGCACCTTAAAGCAGCAGATAAAGCACACGTTAGCCCGTGGCGAGCAAGTACTAATTTTTCTGAATCGACGCGGTTATGCGCCTGCCATTAATTGTCAGGAGTGTCATTGGATTGCTGATTGTCAACGTTGCGACAAACCCTATACTTTTCACCAAAAACAACAACTACTGATTTGCCACCATTGCTCAAGCCAAAAGCGTATTCCTAAACAGTGCCCAAGTTGTGGCAGTGTCAGAATAGCCCCTGTTGGGCAAGGAACAGAACAGCTAGAGCAACGCATTGGCGAGTTTTTCCCTGAGGCAAGTTTAGTCAGAATTGACAGAGACAGCACCCGAAAAAAAGGCGAGCTCAGCAAATTATTGCAAGAGATCAGTGATAAGAAGCATCAACTACTTATTGGTACACAAATGCTAGCAAAAGGCCATCATTTTCCTGATGTTACCTTAGTAGCCGTGCTAGATGGCGATGGCGCTTTATTTAGCTTTGATTTTCGCGCTAGCGAGCAAATGGCACAACTACTAATTCAAGTCGCTGGTCGCGCAGGTCGTGCGAGTAAGCCAGGGAAAGTATTGGTGCAAACCAATTACCCCGACCACCCCTTATTACAAGAAATTGTACACAATGGTTATCAACATTTTGCCAAACAAGCATTAATTGAACGTCAACAAGCAATGTTACCTCCTTTTAGCTTTCAAGCGTTAATTCGCGCCGAGGCAAACTACCCCAGTTATCCAGAAAAGTTTTTACGAGCACTAACGGAGCAGCCCTTACATCAATGTGAGTTTGCCGGTCCCGTACCTGCTGCCATGGAGAAAAAAGCAGGGAAGTTTCGTTACCACTTAATTATTCAAGCAAAGTCCAGAAAAAATTTACACCTAGCGATTTCACAGCTGTTATTAAAAATTCCTGATATTGAATGGCAAAGCAAAGTACGTTGGAGCTTAGATATTGACCCTATTGATTTAAACTGGTGAGTCGTTAAAATAAGCAAAGTTTTCCGCTATTCTTTCTCTTTACATGTCAAATCAAGATTATATTACTCGCCGTCCGGCTAAAAAAAAGAAAAACAACCCTTATAAAAAAAAGGCTGTTGAGCAAAAGCCAAATAACAATACAAAAAGTAAACTCATCATAACCACTGTTATATTGCTAGTTGCCGGATTTTCTTATGGTTTATGGTTTTTAAAAACCAGCCCAAGCACCAAAACACCCCATAATAGCGCTGAAATAAAAGTGCTGGAAAAAAAGGTTGCCACCTTACCCGAGCCGCCGAAAGAAAAATGGCAATATGTAGACGACTTAAAACACAAAGAAGTAGAAGTCGGAGAATATGAGGTTAAACAAAATGGCCCCTATAAAATGCAATGTGGCTCGTTTAAGAAACAATCTCAAGCGGAGTCGTTAAAGGCTAAAATGGCTTTTGCTGGCATCGAAAGTCAAATTCAAACCGCTCAAGGCAAAAGCAGCACTTGGTATAAAGTCGTACTGGGCCCCTACACTCGTAAACGTGCCGCCGAACAAGATAAGCATAAATTAAGAAAAAATAACATTAATGGCTGCCAAATTTGGTTGTGGAAATAGTTTTCTTAATTGAATAGGCAATAAAGTCAATTCTGTCCTTGAAAAGTCAGTAATAACCCCAACTTAATTTACATCAAAAAATGTATTTATTTAGATTGGAGTTAATGTGACTACTATCGTTTCTGTAAGACGCAATGGCAAAGTGGCCATAGGTGGTGATGGCCAAGTTTCTCTTGGTAATACTGTAATGAAAGGTAATGCCAAAAAAGTTCGCCGCTTATACAATGGTAAAGTATTAGCGGGCTTTGCCGGTGGTACTGCGGATGCTTTTACTTTATTTGAGCGCTTTGAAAGCAAGCTTGAACAACACCAAGGCCACCTAACCAAAGCCGCCGTAGAGCTTGCTAAAGACTGGCGAAGTGATCGCGCGCTAAGAAAGCTTGAAGCCTTGCTTGCTGTTGCTGATGAAACGGCATCACTTATCATTACCGGTAATGGTGACGTGGTTCAACCAGAGGAGGATCTTATTGCCATTGGTAGCGGCGGCAATTTTGCCCAATCTGCCGCGACAGCACTTTTAGAAAATACCGAATTATCTGCCAAAGAAATCGTTGAAAAATCCTTAACGATTGCCGGCAATATCTGTGTCTTCACCAACCAATCACAAACTATAGACGAACTTTAAGTTTCGAACTTCTAGCTTTAAAAAAGATTATTGTCATAGCACAAAGCTAAGACAACTTGAGGATATAACCATGTCAGATATGACTCCCAGAGAAATTGTTCATGAATTAGACAGCCATATTGTTGGGCAAAGTGATGCTAAACGTGCAGTCGCTATTGCTTTAAGAAATCGCTGGCGCCGTATGCAGTTAAACGAAGAGTTACGCAGTGAAGTAACACCAAAAAATATCTTAATGATAGGCCCAACTGGGGTGGGTAAAACTGAAATTGCTCGTCGCTTAGCTAAGTTAGCTAGAGCGCCCTTTATCAAAGTAGAAGCAACAAAATTCACCGAAGTTGGCTACGTAGGTAAAGAAGTAGAAACCATTATTCGCGACCTTGCCGATATGGCAATAAAAATGGTTAAAGAAGATGAAATGAGTCGCGTTAAGCATTTGGCCGAAGAAGCGGCTGAAGAGCGAATTCTCGATGTGCTTTTACCTCCTGCTCGCGATGGTTTCGGTAATGATGAAGCCAGTGAAAATAGTAGTACACGACAAATATTTCGTAAAAAATTACGTGAAGGTAAGTTAGACGATAAAGAAATTGAACTAGATTTGACCGCGCCACAAATGGGTGTTGAAATCATGGCACCGCCGGGCATGGAAGACATGACTTCACAATTACAAAGCATGTTTCAAAATATGTCTAGCGAGAAAACTAAAAAACGTAAATTAAAAATTAAAGATGCGTTTAAGGCTTTGCAAGAAGAAGAAGCCGCTAAAATAGTCAATCAAGATGACATCAAGCAAAAAGCTATCTATGCCGTCGAGCAAAATGGCATTGTATTTATAGATGAAATAGACAAAATTTGTAAACGTGCTGACAGCAACAGCGGTGGCGATGTATCACGTGAAGGTGTACAGCGTGATTTATTACCGTTAGTTGAAGGCTCCACGGTAAGTACTAAACATGGCATGATCAAAACAGATCATATTTTGTTTGTTGCTTCGGGCGCATTTCAAATGGCGAAACCATCAGATTTAATTCCTGAATTACAGGGGCGTTTACCTATTCGCGTTGAACTAAAAGCACTTACAACAGAAGATTTTGTTAGGATACTAACGGAGCCTTTCGCCTCATTAACGGAGCAATATATAGCACTGTTAGAAACAGAAGGTGTTGATATTGAATTTAGTGATGATGGTGTTCAGGCAATTGCAAATGCCGCTTGGCAAGTAAACGAAACCACCGAAAACATAGGTGCACGACGTTTACATACTATGATGGAACGACTCACTGAAGAGTTATCTTTCCATGCCGATGAACGCTCTGGCGAGACTATTGTCATTAACAAAGACTATGTTGAGCAAACCTTAAATGAAGTGGTTAAAGATGAAGATTTAAGCCGCTTTATTTTATAACCAAGCAACTTAGCGGTATTATTATCGCTAAGCTGATTAAGAGTACTTTGTAGTGAAAATCACCCTTTTTACCTTAAATAGAAAACAAAAAATACTGACAATAGCTTTTAGCCAAGGTCAGATTTTTGACTTAAGTTTTGAGTATTTACGTGTTTTTTCACCACAAACGAAAAAAAGTAAAACCGCTGCAATTGAAGCACACAAAAAACAAGTTCAATTAGTAGCTATTGAAGCGGTGGGGAAACATGGCTACCGCTTCATTTTTGACGATAATTATAGTGCTATTTACTCTTTCAACTACCTTGCAACTTTAGCAACAGAACAAGAACAACGTTGGCAACAATATCTAGCACAACTAAAAGCCTCCGGTCACTCACGAGAGGCTATGATCGATATCAAACAACTCTAATCTTAGCTTTTCTATACAGTAAACCGGCTAACTTCTGTGTCTAAAACCTGAGCTTGTTGAGTAAGTTCTTAACTCATTTGTTTAGTTTGTTTAGCTGATTGCTCTGTAACATCTCGGAACACTACTACATGATGGTTTACTTCAGCAGCGACTGCACTTTGCTCTTGAATAGCAGTGGCTATAGAGCTATTTATCTCCACAATTAAAGATACATCTTGGGTGATTTCTTCAAGCATAGTGCCTGCAGAGCTTGCTTGATTTGCGCTATCTTCACCTTGATCTGACATTGATCAGACCCCCGCACAAGTTTTTTGAATATTGTACAGTTGCAATGAATGCCCACCAATTAAATGGATAATTTTTTCTCTCAGTTTGTCAAATCCGTCTAAGTAAATGCTGGTTTTATTGTAAACCTCACTATTTTGAACGAAGTTAATGCCCTCGAAGCATTGGAATACCCATCGCATAGTAGGCGTTGCTGTCGGCGTGTTGATTTGATTAGGAATGGTTTCATTGACCTTTTTCATACTTATGCGCATGCGTCGTTGGGCAATTGAGTATACCAGTAAAGATAAGGTCATTATCATCAACAATGCGTCTATCCGGCTTGGTTTTTTGATGAATAAAGAGGATACAAAAAACAACGGGTCTTTTAAAAATCTGAATCCTCTTTCTACCGCTGACTGCGCTTTGTAGTGGTGTAGAACGTCTTCAGCAGCAAGGTCTTTATCATTTGCATTAGTGGCGAGTATGAAACAGGACTTTTGTTCGGTAGCATGTTGAATTGCCTTGTTATTTTGCAAAACGACAACACTCGCTTGCCATACAATTTGTTTGATAGGCGTATTTTTTTTAGGGCGACCTCTCCCCTCATAAACCTTATGCGCAATACAATCAAGCTCGCTTAGTTGATGATATTTTTGACGTTTACTTAGCGCTGTCAAAGCCTTGAATGTATCCTCTTTGCAGGCAAATCGCTGGGCTTGTAAATGAAACAAGTCTTTGTCCAGTTTCTCCTTAGCTAGCTCGACTTGTCTACCCATAGTTTTTGTCGCACGCTCACCTGCCGCTTTCGAATTCACCACTATCCACCGCTGCTGAATATCCATGTGCGCTACTTCATTCACTCGATATTGATAGTTGTCGTCAATCCTCGTCCATTGTTGCGCAGACAAGGCTTCGCTAATGAGCGTTTTTTCAAGTTTGATGGTGGACGGGACAAGGGTAATGAAGGTTAATGTCGATAAAAACTCGGCGTTATCTTTATGGTAAAGCTTACAGTCAGCCACTAAATAGTTGGGCCTAGGAGCTGTTTTCATCATCTTCACCAAGGCCTTAGCGCGCTCTTTAAACACTTTGGTGTCTGCGCTGTTTCCATCCCAATTCTTAACCGCTAGCGGTATGCCACCATCTTGACTGACAATCATTTCTTGAACCACTTGCTTTAGATCAGGACGATGCGCCTTGCTGTGACCATGCGTAATATTGATAACTCGTTCGTCACAGCCTTCTTCGTCATTAGCATAGTCCCCTGTTAGAGAGTGGCTAGTGGTATCTAGCGATTTGAATTGGCAGTCCACGGCCTCTATCTCACAGGCTTGATGCGATACCAAGGAAAACAAACTCTCACAACCGAAGTCATAACATTGGTCCAGTGTGCGCCCTAGCTTATGCCGGTTAAAGTGATTTGTATCAACGCCTTCACGAAACAAATGCTCCATCGGAAGGTTGGTGAAAAACTGAGGACTAGGCGTCAAAGGCCGATTAGCAAACCCCAAACCATTCATTATCATGCCCTTAATTGCTTCACCTGGTGTGATTGCTTGTTTGTCGTCTTGAGGCAGATGTTTGTCTAACAAGGGCACTATACTTAAGTCATCGATAACACCGGCAACAATGCCATGATGGTCTAACCGTTTGATTTTTATTGTCATATCGTCCTCGAAAGTAGAGGGGATATTGTACTAAACGCCAGATCTTGTGGGAAATATTTAAAATAGAAATTATTCAGTTTTGTCTGATCAATGTCAGCTAAATTAAAATATATAAATATAAGTAAGATAGCTTTTGTGATATTAGTTTGTTGCAATTTGGCCACTAAAATTTGGTTTATGCGTTGCCAAATACAACGACTAGATTGAAATACTTTTAATGTACTGTTTTTTATAGGTTTTAATTTGGCCTCTTTTATGCAATTTCAAAAGCGTGCAAGTACTGACGTGCAAGTGCACAGCAACGAGGAGAAATAGATGAGTTATTCGTACAGAAAAGAGCGTTATACAAGTGAAAAATCCGCTGCGAAAGAAAGCCCTATTGACCCAAACCCTTTAATTGTAAAATCAAGTACAACTTCAGGAGTTAAATTTAAGTTTCCTGAATTTTGATAAATAAATCTAATATCTAAACTTTCTTGACCAAGAGATAAATCAATTAATCCTCCATCATTTGGTATACTAATTTCTGAAAAGTGTTCATCGCAGTTGTCCAAATCTATCTAACCCCGTAACACCCTTAATAATCAGGGGGCCGTGAGACGCCGCCTTCATTTTTGATATATTTTTTGTGTATCAGTATCTCTGTGTCGAGATTGTCGTCCCACCATATAGTTTTCTACCGAAGGAGCAAACACTCGACCTTTAGATCTGGAATACCATGCTTGCACACCGGGCTTGATAAAAAGCGCATATGCCTGATCTAAGTTTCTTTCATGGGTTTCAGAATCATTAAATAGTCCTACTTTTCTATAGTTCAGTAAAGTTTCTATAATTCCAAAATACATGGATATCAAAAACCCAAACCTTGCTTTATCTTCTGGAGTGAATGTTTCGTAGTCGCTGGTTCGCCTGTGAAAGATCCTCCATGTTTCTTCATTTGACGCGATCACAGATGTGAAATTCAACCAAAATTCTGAAACTTTGGTATAGCTATCAGCACGTGATTGGATCACAGATGCTCGAATTTGAATTGCTACAAAAATTAGTGAAATAACAACAGCGAGTCCGCCGATAATTTCTGCCCAATTTATCAATGTTTGAATCATTCTAAACCCTTATTTGGTTGGTCATCAGCTTATATTAGAAGGAATATAAGGTCCGTCTAAACGGAGTGTGCATATTTTATGCTAGCGTACCGAAAAAGCAAAAAACGAGCAATGCTAGGATTTCTTGCATACTGAAGCTCTCTGGACTAAAACTGTATATTATTACAGTTCAATAGGGCGAGTTATGCAAGCTCCAAGGAATGCCGGACAGGGTATTACGCAGGGATATGTCCGTCATCGACCCGAGAACACTCAACTTTATCAAATTGTTGATAAGTATTATCCCGACTTTCAACTCTCTCTGGCAGAGCAAGACAAGCGACTACCGCGTTACGTTGAACGTGAGTTTGATGAGTTTTTACGCTGTGGTCGCCTGGAGCATGGTTTTTTGCGGGTGGTATGTGATGATTGCAAACACGAGAAACTGGTCGCCTTTAGTTGCAAGCGTCGCGGATTTTGTCCCAGTTGTGGGTCCCGCAGAATGGTCGAAAGTGCCGCACTATTAGTCGATGATGTACTGCGAGGCTATCCGATCAGGCAATGGGTATTGAGCCTGCCCATTCCACTTCGCTTATTACTGGCACGTTACCCCGGTGAATTAGGTAAAGTAATGAGCATTGTGCATCGGGCGATTTCAACCTATATTATTCAGCGTGCAGGTTTTGTTAATAAACACGCTAAAACAGGGGCGGTCACGCTTATTCAACGGTTTGGTAGTGCGCTGAATCTGAACATTCACTTCCACATGCTGTTTTTAGAAGGTGCACTGAGTGAAGATAAGTTAGGTAACACTAAGTTTACACGCATCAAAGCGCCTACCCATGATGATATGATCACCCTGATGCACACCATCAGCCGTCGCGTGGCACGATATTTGGAAAAAGCCGGATTAATAACACAAGACATGGAAAGTACCTACCTCAATTTCCCTGAGGATGACGAAGATAGTCTATTGCAGTTTCAAGGTGCTTCGGTGAGTTACCGTATTGCCATGGGGCCGCAACAAGGACAAAAGATATTTACATTACAAACCCTGCCAGCCCGTGACAATAACGAGTATGGGCAACTAGCCAATGTATCGGGTTTTTCTCTGCATGCGGGGGTGTTTGCTAATATTCACGAGACAGAAAAACTAGAACGCCTGTGCCGCTACATTAGTCGCCCCGCAATAAGCGAGCAGCGCTTAAGCATGACAAAAAACGGACAAGTTAGATATGAGCTAAAAACCCCTTACCGGGATGGCACTACACACGTCTTTTTCTCTCCCATCGATTTCATCGGCAAACTCGCCGCGCTGGTACCACCCCCGAGACTTAATCTCACTCGATTTTACGGCGTTTTTGCGCCTAACAGTAACCTTAGGGCGGCAGTAACCGCGTCACAAAGAGGAAAGAACAGTCCCAAGTTACTCTCAAAAGAAATGAATGAGACCGACAAGCCCTACCAGGCAAAAAGTATGAGTTGGGCGCAACGACTTAAACGGGTATTTAACATTGACATCACTGAATGTGAAAGATGTGAAAAACACAATGTGAGAATTGTCGCCTGTATCACCGCGCCCATGGTTATCCAAAAAATATTGTCACACTTAGATAAACAGGCGTCACCTTCACTCATACTAAAGCCGCACCACTTAATACCGCAGCAGCATGGGCCACCGATGGCCGGCCCAGCACAACATACTTTCAACTGGCGCGCATAGCGTAGCCATACAGTTAAGCCTCGTGCTTTTCAGTACATAAACACGCTCAAAAGAGTGGTGGCTAGGCTGTGCTATTAAGACCTATTTTGCGGCAAGGCTAGCCACACCTGCCCATTTCATTCAATTAAGTCACTCATTTTTCTTTTTTCATCCGCCACATGCTACTTGAATAGCCAGTTTTGCTTCATGATTGCAGTCCAAGTTCAGCCTGGAACTCATTGATTAGATCAGGGTTAGCGTTTATTCTTCCTATACTCGATAAAGAGGATCTGTTAGCTTTTCTTGTTACTTTGACCGATAAGAAGTTCCTAAGTAACCCTGAGTACGCGAGAGAATAATGACTCGGAGTTTTCTCAGAAATTGTAAGCATTACTGAACTAAAGATGAAAGATTAGAGACTTCCTTGTCCCCTGAGGAGAAGTTATTGTTTGGCTAGGAAACCATCTTTGAGTTCATAGTGGATAACGGTATGTAACTTGTTGTCGATATATACTTTCATCGAATACATTCCTGGTACATCACCATCATCAGTTCTCAGAAATATTGTACCGCGATTCTGAATAATCATTGTTTTACCTAAGATTTTTTGAGGCGAATGCTCTCCCTCTGGTTTAGGCAATGAATGTACAGAATACAAGGAAAAATACTCGTCCGAGGGCTAGTTACCACCAAACCGTATAATGAACCTGCACTTGAATTCTTGATTGGAATCTCCGTAGTTTGCTCAAATTCAACAGGCTCACCGTATTCATTTTAATGATTAGTCCAAACTCTAGCTTAAATTCTTGCGCAAGAGCAGGGATAGATATTTGAATTAGCATTGCCAACGTCAAAAGTTTGAGTGCGCTCATCTTACTCCTCCTTTTTCTTTCTACTGATAAACATAAACAGCCCGGACAAACCAAACAATATAACGCTGCTAGGTTCGGGAACCTGCACTACTTGATTGTTTTCTGGGATTGTACCTTCAATTTCAGCAACGATTTTATTTTCAATCTCTTGTTGAAACTCGTCAAATCCCGCTGGCGCTAGTAAAAACGGAGTATCCCCGCCAACGACATCATTCAGCTACTGATCGATAACATTCTGGTTGCTTGTGATAACGATGCCATTGATGGTGTCTATACCATTTGCCAATGCATTATCACGGGCGGTGTCTGGCGCAATACCTTGATTGTTGGTGCCGTCACCAGAAATATCCATAACTAAACTGGTACCGTTAAAGCCATTGTCTGAAAATAATGGATAGCCATACTCGATTACCGAGCCGATAGCTGTCCATCCAGCGAATGGTCTAGCGATTGCCGAAATACTGTCAGCGTATAGTTCTGCTGATTCTGTGGAGTCTATTAACGTCCAATCTAAGCTAATGTCTTGAGCGTTTTGTCCTGACCACATGATCATTTGCAGAGCAATTTGACCTTCGGTACCATTAATAATGGCTTGCTGAACACTGTCACTCCTAAACGCATTAACATATCCTTGTAATTGCAGGTAATATTCTGTCGTATTGACGCTACCTGAAATATCGATGAGTAGCTGTAATTCGATATCTACTGGCGTAATACTTTTGGAAGGGGCGCTGACTATAAGCATTAATGCTACAGCAGACCTCTTCATTAACAACTTCATAATGTGTCTCCTCTTGGTCTTTTCACTGTGACGCTTCGTTGTCGTAGCGGATGTTGCAGGAACCTTGCCTAAATCTGACATTGATCAGACCCCCGCACAAGTTTTTTGAATATTGTACAGTTGGAGTAGAAAACTCGTTTAATTAGCTGATGAAGTTGTTCAAGTACTCATTCAATTGCAGAGGTTTGGTTAGATTCAATAGCAACTTAAAGCGATTAAACTAAACAGCCAGTACTTAACATAATCTCGGTTAAAAGCACAAAAACACATAAAAAATATAATAGATAATATAGCTAAAATTATTGTTTGAGTGGCAAACAAAGAAGCTATGAAATCTAAATTTCCAAGCACTTTCATGACGTTGATTTTTAAAAATCCTAATGACTATTAAAAAGACTTTTACCATAAAATACAAATAGCTATTTAATTTGAAATAGAAATAGATATACTGGTATTAACTCTTATGCTTAATCCTTTTCAACTCGCTGAACCCTGCATTTTGAAATAGGTTGAGTATACCAACAAAATAAAAGAGCAATCTCATGGAATACAATACTTCACAGTTGTGCGACACCTACGCAGGTTTAATTGACGTTATAGATCCCATTTTTAGCAACTATGGCGGCCGAAGTTCTTTTGGCGGCAAAGTTGTAACAATAAAGTGTTTTGAGAGTTTAGGCTTAATTGAGCGTGTAGTATCAACTGACGGCACCAGTAAAGTTTTAGTGATTGACGGTGGCGGCTCAGCTAGGCGTGCATTAATTGATATTAATATAGCAGAAGCTGCTGCGAGTAACGGTTGGGAAGGAATTATTTGTTATGGCAGTGTACGTGATATTGATGCTCTAGAGGAAATAGAGATTGGCATACAAGGTTTAGTATCTATCCCTGTAGGTGCCAGCGATACCGATGTTGGTGAAAGCGATGTTGCCATTAATTTTGGCGGGGTCACCATTTTACCTGATGATCACATTTACGCCGACAATACCGGCATTATTCTCTCCCCTGATCCTTTAGATATAGAGTAACACCCATTGAAGCTTTGATAGCCATGAGGCTTTCACAGTGTTGAAGGCAATAAAGCTATGAACTAGGGTTGGCTTCAGGGTGTTGCGTAAACCACCTTTTAAGCCAAATTTCTATCTCGTCTGGTACAACACCACGATTGATAATGTCCCCTTGAACGAGTTCCCCTCCCATTGCCATGTAGAGATTAACGGTTTCATGTTTATCAATATGAGTGCCAATTAAAGGTATTTGCATGCTGCGGGTTAGGGTTATTAAGGCATTCATAATCGCTTTATCAGCGCTACTACCATCACTTACCCCAAGTTGTTGGCAGTTAATTTTGACCTGATGAATAGCCATTTTTCGTAAATAACGCAGTGATTCATAACTACCCGAAAAATTAGCAATGGCGATAGTCACGTCTAAAGACTTCAACTGATCTATAGTCCTCTTTGCCCGCTGACAGGCAGATAGCATCACTTGCTCATTGAGCTCAATCATCAAATATTTACCAGCAATATTGAAGTTTTGCATTTGTTGCTCAATGAAGTCGACTAAATCTGGCTCAAGCAAATTTTTACTAGACAGGCTGACTGAAACCCGTTGATAAACGCCCATTTTATGTAGTGTAAATAACGCCTTAAAAGCCTGTTTAAACATTTGCTTTGTTAAACAGTAAACTTCACCACTATGCTCAGCAAGATCAATAAAATCAGGTAATTCTAGCGGTTCATCATCATCGTTATACCAATGTACTTTTAACTCAAAACCAACAATGGAATTGTCATTTACATTGACTTGTGGCTGCAAATACCAACGTAAATCTTCACCGATAATATCTTGGCGTAAGCATTCCATTAAAGCTAGCTGTTGTTCGGTATAAAGCACCGCACTATTATCAAAATATTGAATAGTCTGTTCTTTTGACTCGGCTTTTAGCAAGGCATCTGTGGCATGAGAAACAATTTCATTAACACTCTTGCCATGTTCATCACTAATAGCAACACCAAAAGCTAATTCAAAATTCAACGAAAAGCTTTTAAAGCTCATCGCATCAGGAACAGCATTGGCAAGTTGTAGGCACAAATTATCAATAACATGCTTGGCATCATGCTTAGACGTTGATAAATCGAACACCACTAAAAAGTCTAAACCTTGCAGCCTCGCTAAACGTACTGGTTTAGGGTTATGATCGAAACTCAATAAGCTTTGGTTATCCGCAATTGTTTTCTGTAAACAGTAAGCTAACTGTAAAAGTAAAATATCTGAATTATGATGACCTAGTACAGTGTTAACTTGTCGAAAATTAATAGGTTTAAAAACAATGGCGGCCATACGGTTATGCTTGGCACCTTGTAGCATTTGTTTAAATTGCTTTAATGCATACTGGGCAGTTGGCAAATTAGTCGTTAAGTCATGGGTGTAATTAAAAAGCTCCTCTTTGGATATTATATATTCTTTTGTCTGAGGTGGATTTCCCTTAAAGAATCGCCAAACCAAGAAAATTAAAATAGGTAAACTGCTCCCTAAAGCAAAAGTTAAAATACTATTACTTGAAGAGAAGAGCTGTTGCTCGGCACTGGCAGAAAAAGAGGTAAAAAATAAGCATGCGGTTAGCGGAAAAAAACGCACAATTTTCCGCATCTGCTGTAAATGCTTTTCTACTAAAGAAAAGGATAGGCTATTATAACATTGCATATTAGACCAAGTTAAATGAATACCGAATTAGCCAAACGAAACCGAATTTTAGCTAACTAACAATCATAGCTACAGCTTAATAAAAATGACCTACCTTGTACAGAATTACAACTTAAATTTAGCCAACTGCTCATTTAAGTCATTAGCTAGGGTAAGTAAATGTTCACTTATTTCTTTGCCTCTAATTGCATCTTCACTAGACTTTTCTGCAACATCACTAATGTTAACAACATTTATGTTAATTTCATCTGCGGCTAAATTTTGCTGTTTAGCTGCATCTGAAATTTGACAATTAAGCTCATCCAACTCTTTTATTTGTGTTGTAATATCAACTAATAAGCTTGCCACATTAGCAACATCTTCCGCTTTTTCGTTCGCCTGTTGGCTAGCATCATCCATTGAATTAACGGCACCTTGGGCATCTTGTTGTAAGGCGCCTATAGTCGATTGTATTTGATCGATAGACTCACGAGTACGAGTAGCTAATGAGCGCACCTCATCAGCAACAACGGCAAAACCACGCCCCTGATCTCCAGCTCGAGCCGCTTCAATTGCTGCATTGAGTGCAAGTAAGTTAGTTTGCTCCGCAATGGCAGTGATAACCTCTAAAACACTGCTCACTTCATTTGTTTTATTGCTTAACTCAGTGATCATGTTGGTATTTTCAATGACTTTATCGCGTAATTCATCGATACCAATCTTCGCCTCTTCAACTAGCGCTAGACCTTGTGATGCCCGCTGGCTTGCAGACACAGATTTATCCGCAGCACTTTGGGTGTTTTGTTGTACTTCGTTAGCCGAAGCATCTAACTCATTAATCGCAGCGGCAACCGAATCGGTTCCATTTTTTTGTTCTAGCACTGCGGCTCTTGTTAATGATGAAATTTCATCGACATTTTGTGCTGAAGTAATAAGCTTATTTGTCGAGTCTGATATTGATAAAAAGCTTTGTTTGAAAGTTCTCATCATGCCGTTTAATGCCAAACTTACCTCGCCTAGCTCATCATGATAATTAACTTTTATTTCTTTATTTAAGTCCAGGTTTTCTTCAACACTTTTAATATTGTTGACTAGTTTCTTTAACCTGAAAAATACCAGTTTTTTTACTGTATAGCTTAAAAAACCAAAGCTGATAATAGTGATAATAATTTGCAATAGAGTAGCTTGCGTTATCGATGTAGTGATTTCTTTATCTACGGCTGACAAGTCATAAGTTATTTTAACCGCGCCAAGAATTTGATTATTAGCCACTTGATGGCAAGTTAAGCAGTTAGTGCCTCGATAATTATCACTGGCCTTAATAGGCATAATAAAGCTCATCATACGCTTACCATTTTCACTAAATTGTTCAAATGCTTTAATGCCTGATAACCCTTGACGCTCAAATGTTGATTTAGCACTTTGATCGGCATTACCTGGACCGAAAATCTTATTTAAAGCAGAGGAGCGAAGAATGCGTGCCTCAACAATATCATCTTGACTGACAATCTTATCTTGGATAATTTTTCGGTTAGCTATAGTCCCTGTTAACATCATAGTATTTACAGAGTCAAAATAATTGATCGCCAAACTTTCTAAGTTTCGTTCAACAAAATGCTCAGCTAGCACCTTTTCATCATTGTAGAAAAAAAAAATTGTGGTACTTAAAAAAATCAACGCAATTAATACTAAAGTAGCATTAATTTTTTTAGCTAAAGACATTTTTTTAAACATATGGTTCCCCGACGACTGACAAAAAAAAGCACTATATTCATAACCAAACCACCTCAAAATGCAGAATTCAAGTAATTTGAATATTTATAATATAGTGCTCTATCGGCAAATAAATAAAAAGCTGAATATTTATTGATTTACCTCATAAAAACAAGTTACTTCTCAAAATAAAACTTAGCACGCTTGTTGTCATAATTACCTATTTCATTCATGGTTTGAGCATTATATAAACGTCCATTAACCATGGTGTATTGGACTTTATCACTCATCCGGATATCTTGACTAATGTCACCATCAACAACAATTAAATCCGCTAACTTACCCACTTTAATTGAACCAAGTTGTGCATCTAGCCCTAACGTTTGTGCTGGAGAAATAGTTGCTGTTCGCAACGCTTGCAATGGCGTCATTCCGCCTTGTGCCATCATCCACATTTCCCAATGCATGGCTAGGCCTTCACGTTGACCATGACCGCCAGCATTCACTTTAATGCCTGAGTCTTGCAACTCTTTGGCAACTTTAGCGACATTAAAGTGATTGTAGTGATTGAAAGGTGCTTTAGGTCGACGCATGGCTCTGGGTTGCAAAAACTCACTCGGTACATATTTACTTAAGCGAGGGTGTAACCAAACATCGGTAGTGTTATACCAATAGTTTTCACCCCAAATACCGCCATAAGCGACCACGAGTGTTGGCGTATAGGCCATTTGAGATTGTGACCAGAGTTGTTTAACGTCATCGTATATTTTGGCCACCGGAATTGAGTGTTCTAATGTTGTGTGACCGTCAACCACCATAGTTAAGTTATGTTGCAATAAAGAGCCGCCTTCAGGCACAACCAGCATCTCTAGATCGCGTGCGGCCTGAATAAACTGTTGACGTTGATTTCTACGTGGTTGGTTATAACTTTTAACACTAAAAGCCCCAGCTTTTTTAAGCCGCTCAACGTGAAACTTAGCATCTGCTAACTTATCTACGTGCGCTGTGTAACCCGCTGCATTCGCACCATAGAGAATTTTACCTGTTGAAAACAAGCGTGCAGCAACTATATCTCCAGCTTTTTGCATTTCACTGGCAGCAAAAAACTCAGCGGTATCATTTGATGGGTCATGAATACTGGTGACACCAAGCGCTAAGCCGGCATAATTTTTCCAGTTTTGCTGTGGAATTATTTGGCTATTACCTTGCGGCCCATGGGCATGAGCATCAATCAAGCCCGGCATAATACTTTTACCATTGATATCAATGACTTTTGCTGACGAAGGTATATTCACCTGCGATTTAGTGCCAATGGCTTTGATGATATTACCTTCAACCAAGACAACACCATTATCGATAACTTGCTCACCTTCCATAGTAATAACTTTTCCGCCAACAAAAGCAACTAAACCTGACGGCTTATCAACTTTTTTACTGTAACCAAGGTAAGTTTGCATTACTTTTGGTTTAGCTTCATCGACTACTTTTTTATCCTTAGTATCTTTTTTATTTTGTACTTGCGTAATAGCGAATAAGTCGGCAATACTGGCTTGATATAAATCAGCCCCCAAACTCCAATATAATTTATTTGAATCTCCATGCCAGTTAATGCCTTGACCCGCACGCACTGACAGTTGTTTGACCGGTAAGTTACCGCCTTTAGGACCAATGGTAATCACATCACCGCGCTCAATAAAAGGGGTAACAAAGACCTTAAAACGCTCAGCAAACGCTAAATATTCACCGTTTGGCGATACGCGATATTCAGTAGCAAATTTTCCTTGATAGAGGGTTCTATCATCTTTACCGTCTAAACTCACATAAGCTAGTTTTGGCTCTTCCCCCTGACGCACCACATAAATATTGTCGTTACTAAGACCAAAGTGAGCTTGTTGACCACGTTCGGTTATTAACCTTGGTTTACTGCCTTTACGCTCTCCCTTGGCAGCAACGGCGTAAATACCGGTATTTAAATCCCACGTGGGTTTTGTGATATAACCACCGGAAATTTTACGGTAAACAACTGTTTTGCCATCAGGTGAAAAGGTCGGCTCAATGTATTTTCCTGGCTCTTTTAATAAGGCTTTACCCTTACCACCACGACTTGAAACTATGCTAATTTGCCCTTGTTGTTGATCGTGCCATGTGGCATAAACAACTTTTTACCATCGCGTGAAAAACTTGGATTTAATTCAAAGTGATCTTTTTGCTTAGTTAAACGCTTTGCTTTGCCTTTAGCCTGACCTTTAACAATGCTCTGGGTATAAATATGCCCCATAGATTCAAAAACAACTTGTTTACCATCGGGTGATATTTCAACATCTCGAAGCATTTTTACAGTGAAATTATTTTGTGGCAATTGTTGCTTAAACTGCAGAGCGAGTTGGATTTTTTTAGTGGTTTTAACATGAAAATTAATGACTTGAGATTTTTTTGAATCAATAGCTAAACGATTAATTTTACCCTTATCCCAAAAAATTAAACTCTCGCTATCAGGTGTCCAGGCAATATTAGGATATACACCATGAATAGCCCAAGTTTCTTGCATATCACGATCTAAATTTTCACGAATTTTTGTTTGTTCGCCACTTTTTAAATCATATAGATACAGGTTTGTTGAAAAGTCATCACGGCTAATAAACGCAATATACTTGCCATCAGGTGACGGTGTAGGACGAATAGCACCACCTTTACCGCTAATAATGGTATCAATTTCACCGGTTGCTAACTCAAGACGTTTAATTTTATAAATGCCTTTTACCGAGTCTTTTGAATAATGGAACGTTTTGCCTGGAGTAGCATCTTGAGAAAAATAAACATATTTACCATCGGCAGAATAAGCAGGCTCCCCTAAATCCTTTTGATCATTAGGTCTTTTGGTAAGCATAACGCCACTACCACCAGTTTTATGGTAAAGCCACACCTCACCCGCTCCCAAAGAGCGCGTGCTAGTATAATGCTTACGGCCAATTAAATAATTGCCATCGGGCGACCATGCAGGGCTGTTCAATAAACGGAACTGCTCTTTTGATACCGCTTTACCGTTACTGCCATCACGGTTCATTATCCACAGATTATCGCCGCCATCTTCATCAGAAGTAAAAGCTATGTGCTTACCATCAGGACTAAAACGCGGTTGCATTTGCCAGGCAATATCAGTCATGAGTGGCGTAGCTTCCCCCCCTTTTATTCCCATGGTGTAAATATCACCAAGTAAGTCAAAAACTAAGGTTTTACCATCGGGGCTAACATCAACATTCATCCAAGTACCTGAAGTCACATCTATATCGGCATCTTTAAACTTCCCTTGTGGCGCGTTAACTGACCACTCTACTTCTTTAGCTGCTTCGCTAGCACTTTCTTTTTGGGCTTCTGCTGAATTAACCGGCATAACAACAGGAATCGTTATGCCGGCAATAAATAATGATAATGCCTTTATTTTTTTAATTGCTTGGAACATATCTCAGTACCTTAAAAGGAGGGTTAAAATTAATTCTTTTTCTATTGCATACAATATAATATAATTTTTCTTGAGCTAAAACTATTTTAAATTTGATAACCCCAACGGGGCATAATTTTTTGCTCAATACCTAAATGATCTAAAACTCGCCCCACCATAAAATCAACCAGATCATCAATAGACTCAGGCTGATGATAAAATCCTGGCGCGGCTGGCATTATGGTGACACCTTGTTGCGAAAGGCTGAGCATATTGGTTAAATGAATGGTTGAAAAAGGTGTTTCTCGCACCACTAAAATAAGCTGACCGCGCTCTTTAATCACCACATCGGCGGCGCGCTCTATTAAATTGTCACTCATACCTTGGCTAATAGCTGCGAGTGTACCTGTTGAGCAGGGGCAAACTACCATTTGTTTGGGTGCTGCAGAGCCAGAAGCAACCGGTGAAAACCATTGCTCTTTACCAAGGACTTTGATTTGTTCTGCTTTAGTTTGAAATTTTTCAATCAATAAATCACTGGCCGCGTCAGGGGATGCAGGTAATTTAAAATTCAACTCCGTATCTAGCACCACTCGTCCTGCGCTTGAACACAACAGGTATACCTGATAATCAGCGGCAACTAAGCATTCAAGAAGTCGTAAGGCATAGGCAGAGCCCGATGCCCCAGTAATCGCTAAGGTAATTTTTTTACTAAAACTTGTCACGGTATTGTCCATTCCTTTTATCTTTTAAATTAAGAGATTAATTTGCTAAAGCTGTTAATATTTTATTATGAATATTACTAAAACCACCATTACTCATCACTACTATAGTATCGCCTGCTTGGCTTTGCGTAATAATTTTCAAGACTAAATTGTCAATACTCTTTTCAACAAAACAAGGTTGCTGACACTGATTGACGAGTTCTTCAACAGACCACTTAATGTATTCATCTTGAAAAATAAAGACCTGATCTGCTCGTGCCAATGAGTGTGGTAAAGCGTCTTTATGCACCCCTGACTTCATTGTATTTGAACGTGGCTCTAACACAGCAAATACTCGACCTTGCTGCTTTTCAATTTCATTGTTAGCGTCCACTTTAGCTCTAACACCAGCAAGAGTTTTAGCTATAGCGGTAGGATGGTGGGCAAAATCATCATAAACACTGATGTTATTCACTTCTCCTTTAAGTTCAAAGCGGCGCTTAGTATTTACAAATTCTGCCAATGCTTCAATGGCAATATGGCTTGGCACACCTGCATGGCGCGCTGCAGCAATTGCCATCAAAGCATTATCAATATTAAAATCACCAATGAGTGCCCACTTCACTGTACCCTGCTCGACACCATTAAAAGCCACTGTAAATCTACTGCCATCAGCAATCAATTTTTGCACCTGCCAACCTTTTTGACAGCCACTTTGCTCTGTGGGTGTCCAACAGCCCATCGCTAAAGTCTCATTTATTGCCGTTTCATTTTTCGGTGATAAGAGTAAACCATTACTGGGCACCATGCGAATAAGGTGGTGAAACTGCCGTTGAATATCGGATAGATCATTAAAAATATCGCCGTGATCAAATTCCAAGTTGTTAATAACTAGAGTTCTAGGACGATAGTGAACAAATTTAGAGCGCTTATCAAAAAAAGCGGTATCGTATTCGTCCGCTTCAATCACAAAGAAAGGCGCATTACCAAGTCGCGCCGAACAAGCAAAATTTTGCGGTACTCCACCAATTAAAAAGCCTGGCGATAAGTGAGCATATTCTAAAATCCAAGTAAGCATACTACTGGTGGTGGTTTTGCCATGCGTTCCTGAGACAGCTAATACCCAGCGATCCTTAAGCACATTCTCTAGCAACCATTGTGGGCCAGAAGTATAGGGAATATTACGATCGAGCATATACTCCACCATAACATTACCACGAGACATAGCATTGCCGACAATCACTAAGTCTGGCTCATCATCAAAATGCTGTATTTTATAACCTTGCTTTAATTCAATACCTAGTTGTTCTAGCTGAGTGCTCATTGGCGGATAAACTTGCGCATCACAACCTGTGACACGAAAGCCAAGTTCCTTTGCTAAAGCGGCAATACCGCCCATAAAGGTGCCGCAAATACCAAGAATATGTAAATGTTGAATTTTTTTTGTCATAAGCTAGAAAAAACAGAAATAGAATGAAAAATTATGGCTGGTAATATACCTTATTACCCAAGCTTTAGCCGTAAAATCCTTAACCATGATTAGAAAAGTTCAATTCAATGGATAAAAAATGTCAGTAACCAAAGTTAGCAGCCTTCATATTTACCCCATAAAATCAACTGCGGGCATCAGTTTGCCACAAGCACAGGTTGAAGAATTAGGTTTAGCCTTTGATAGACGCTTTGTTGTTAGTGATCCTTTAGGGCAATTTATCACAGCCAGAACAGAGCCAAGGTTATGTTTAGTACAAACTATTCTGACCGAGCAAGGGTTAGTGTTATCAGCCCCCAAAATGTCGACACTAACGTTAAGCTATAAAAACTTTACAGCTAGGTACCAAAACGTCACGGTTTGGGGTGATGAAATTGCTGGCCAGCTTTGTGCTAATGCAGCCAATGCATGGTTTAGTGATTACTTACAGCGTCCATGTCAGTTATTATTTTTTGGACAAGATTCATATCGCGAAAGAAAAGCGAATACCGATAAGGCGAGAAAGCTCGCTTTTGCCGATGGTTATCCGCTGCTATTAATTTCTCAAGCATCGCTACACGACCTCAATCAGCGACTTAAAAACAATCACCAACAAGCTGTATCAATGGCACAGTTTCGCCCAAACATTGTTGTTGAGAACTGTTTACCATTTGCTGAAGATGGTTGGCAGCATATTCGTATTGGCGAGGTTGAATTTACTGTAAGCAAGTCTTGCGAGCGCTGCATATTGACCACAGTAGATCCTCAAACAGGTGAAAAACACCCTGAACAGCAACCGCTAAGAACCTTAAAGTCTTTTAGACAAGTCAGTAACAGTGAAGTGTTGTTCGGTCAAAACTTAATAGCACGAAACAAGGGAGTCATTGAACAAGGTGACAAATTGGTCGTTATTGAAACGAAAAGACCTCCTGTTTTCTCCCTTGCTAGTACAACTAACACCACACAACCTACTCTGATTGATAACAATGCCAATAATGCAAGACATAAACTTTCTAATAAGGCAGAAGAAACAGTGAAACTCACTTGTCAGCAAATAATCTCTGAAACTCATGATGTAAAAACCTTTGTCTTCTCTTGGGCTGGCAAAAGCCAAATAAAACAACTTGCAGGGCAGCATATTAACTTGCTGGTCAATATTTTTGGTAGTGCACAACCCTGCTGTTATACCATAGCTTCAGGGCCAAGCCTGAAGAATCAAATTAGCCTAACCATCAAACGTGTGCCTAATGGTAAGGTATCTAATTTTTTTCATGACCATTTTAAGGTGGGTGATACCGTAAAAGCTCGCACACCCAGTGGACATTTTCATTTACCTGAGAATATTCCTAAAAGAGTACTACTGTTATCTGCAGGCAGTGGCATTACGCCTATGTTATCAATGCTGCGCTTTATGACAAAACAGCAAATTAATAACCAAATTATCTTTTTCCATAGCGCCAGAAGTGAACAAGATCTTATTGCTAAAGATGAAATAGACAGGTTAGCAAAACAGCACGGTAACTGCCAAGTTGTCTATACCTTAACCCAGCAAGTAAAACCACAATGGCAAGGTTACCAAGGGCACCTTAGTCAGCAAATGCTGACTAACATTGAAGATTTATTGCTACATGATGTTTATGTGTGTGGCCCTGAAGGCTTTAGACAAACAGCGCAACAACACTTACGTCAACTGGGGTTGAGCAAACAAAAATACCATTATGAAACTTTCGGCGCTAAGATAACCATTGCCCCCGCCGCCAGTCCTAAGAGTGAGGTTGCGACAGCAAAATCGGCCAATAAAAAGTTAACTATTTACTTTGAAAAATGGCAGAAAACTTATCAAATTCCGCGCTTAAATAACCAAGCAAGTAGCACGGCAAAGACCTTGCTAGAACATGGTGAAGATGCAGGGTTAATTTTGCCTTATTCTTGTCAAGCAGGCATGTGCGGAAGCTGTAAAGCTAAGCTTGTCAGTGGTGAGGTTGTACAATCAGCAACAGAGGGGTTAACAATAAAAGAACAACAAGAGGGTTATGTTTTATGTTGCTCAAGCATAGCGAAAAGTGATGTGGTAATTAAGCATGATTAACAAAAATATCATACTATTGTAATTTTCATATAGGCTTAATAGCGATAATAACGACTCACTTATTATTGCACTTTGGCTGTGCAATACATTACAAACAGTGCAAAAAAACATAATGCAGTTAAAACAAAAATAGCTAAAAGACTGATTATTAAGAATAAAAAACGTAATAATCTTTTGGCATTTCACTTGCTCTACTCCTATTAAATCAACTTTTCCTCAATGATTAGAAATAGGAGTTACAAATGAGTACTCAAGCAGGCATTAAGCTGTGGTCATTTACTGGTAAAATGAAAATTTTACACCTAAGCTGGATGGCTTTTTTTATTACCTTTGCCGTGTGGTTTAATCACGCGCCATTATTAGCCGTTATTGCCAAAAGCTTAGGGCTAACAAGTAGTGAAATTAAAACGCTACTTATTCTCAATGTCGCCTTAACCATACCAGCACGTATCATTATCGGCATGCTAACCGATAAATATGGCCCTAGAATAACCTACTCATTATTGTTGGCACTTTGTAGTATTCCTTGCTTTATGTTTGCCTTAGCTGAAAGTTTCCAACAAGCGGCTTTAGCACGATTTTTACTGGGCTTTATCGGTGCCGGCTTTGTGATTGGCATTCGCTTAGTCTGCGAATGGTTTCCTGCTAATGAGCTAGGTACTGCTGAAGGTATTTATGGTGGTTGGGGTAACTTTGGCTCAGCGGCAGCGGCTATGTCGTTACCTTTAATCGCGCTTTTTGTTAGTGAATACTTTGGCCTTGAAGAAGGCTGGCGTTATGCTGTTGCTTTAACAGGGTTAATGAGTTTACTTTTTAGTGTCATTTTCTATGTTAATGTGACCGACACGCCAAAAGGCTCTACCTACTTTAAACCCAAGCAAACGGGTGCCATGGAAGTGACCAGTAAAAGTGATTTCTTTTTATTGATCTTAATGAAACTCCCCATGTATGGCGCATTAACACTACTCACGTGGAAGCTCTCTCCAGAGGGCGTTGCTTTATTTTCTTCACAAACTGCAGCCATAGCGTATGGTGTTTTATTGCTGTTACTTATGGTAGAGATTAAACAAACCTACAAGGTAAATGGCCACCTATTTGTTAAAGAAGTACCTGAAATTCATCAGTACAAGTTCAAACAAGTCGCGGTATTGAATATTCTTTATTTTGCCACTTTTGGCTCAGAGTTAGCGGTAATTTCCATGTTGCCATTATTTTTCGCTGAAGTATTTAGTTTAGATATGGTTTATGCCGGCATGTTAGCCTCTTTATATGCCTTTATGAATTTAATGTCTCGCCCTGGTGGTGGCTGGTTTAGTGATAGGTTTGGTCGCAAAAAAACACTGCTCATTTTAACAGCAGGCCTGGCAATGGGTTATATGGCTATGGCAAGTATTACTAGCAGTTGGTCTATAGTAGCTGCAGTAGTTGTTGCTATGTGTTGCTCTTTCTTTGTTCAGGCGGGTGAAGGCGCCGTTTTTGCAGCAGTGCCATTAATTAAACGTCGTCTAACGGGACAAATTGCCGGCATGACAGGTGCCTATGGCAATGTTGGCGCAGTAGTATATTTAACTGTGTTGTCTATGGTCAGCTACCAGAGTTTCTTTTTAGTGATAGCTGCAACTGCAGTTATTGGCTTTATCACACTGTTATTTATGGAAGAGCCTAAAGGCACAATTACTGAAGTACGTGAAGACGGTAGTGTTGAACTTATTAAAGTGAACTAAATAAGTGAGTGATAACAAGAGACAAGTCGCAGCCAAAAAATCAGCAAATCTACAACTTTGTTTTGGCGGCTACTCCTGTGCAGGCATCAAAGCAGAAAATCAAGATGCCTTTGCAGCACTCATTCCTAAAACCAGTGAATTAAGTTCAAAAGGAGCGATTGCTTGTATTGCCGACGGTGTGTCAAGTGCAAGTAGAGCCGCTGAGGCGTCACAGCTTGCCGTTACTCAGTTCATTAGTGACTATTATGCGACACCAGAAACGTGGTCAACACGTAAGTCTGCCGCCAAAGTAATTACCAGTTTAAATCAATGGTTATTTTCCCAAAACAGCAGCCTTGATAGTCATCATTATATTTCTGAACAACAGCAACAATGGCTAACTACCTTTTCAGCAATTATCTTAAAGTCTGCCACAGGGTATATATTTCATGTTGGTGATACCCGCATCAGTAAATATCGTCATCAGCAATTGGAGGCCGTCAGCCAAGATCATAACTGTAAACAGGGGAAGAATTCGGTCGTGTTAACTCGCGCCTTAGGCGCCGATTCTCGATTGCAGGTGGATGTTCATCAAGTTGATTTACATGCCGGAGATATTTACTTACTTACCTGTGATGGTATCCATGAGTTTTTATCACCCAAACAACTACAATCGGCACTGACTACACTCTCAGAAGCACCTGACAACAAAGAGCTTGAGCAGTTAAGTGAAACCATTGTTAAACAAGCATTAGCGGCGGGTAGTGATGATAACGTGAGTTGTTTATTAGTATTAATACATCATGTACCTAATAGGCAGTTCGATGAAATAGAAAGGGAGTTAAGAGAAAAATCAATTCCTCCTGCATTATCTATTGATCAAGCCATTGATAATTTTCAAGTTAAGAAAATTATTCATGCTAGCACACGCTCCCATTTATATTTGGTAGAAGATAAAAACACTGGCAAACAACAAGCCCTAAAAGCACCTTCAGAAAACTTTGTTGAAGATGCACTTTATTTACAAGCATTTATGCGTGAAGCTTGGTTAGGAGAGCGAATAAAACACGATAATATTATGGCGATAAATGCAATTAATGAAAAGAGTGGTTTCCTCTATCACACCAGCGAATATATTGATGGCCAAACATTAAATCAATGGATGTATGACAACCCTAAACCCAGTCTTGCGCAAGTAAGAAATATTATTAAGCAAGTTATTTCTGCATTACGTGCTTTTCAGCGCCTAGATGTTGTCCACCGAGATTTAAAGCCTGAAAATATAATGATAGATAAATACGGGCAAGTAAAACTGATAGACTACGGTGCCGTATTTGTTGCATCACTCGATGAAAATCAAGAGACGCTTACTGAAATCACGCCGCAAGGTTCGATGAATTATATTGCCCCTGAAACGCAATTAAGTATGCAGGCAAGTTATTTAAGTGATCTATTTTCCCTTGCCGTCATTTGTTATGAATTGCTAACCGGGCAATTGCCGTACAAACCACAAATAAAGTCAATGAATTACACCAGTTATAAGCAATGGCATTACCGCAGTATCAAACAATATAGACCTGATTTACCCTTATGGATAGATGTTACCTTGCAAAAAGCAACACAAGCAAATCCGGCACTGCGTTCACAGGCATTTTCTGAATTTTATAGTCATTTGAATAAGCCTAATATTGATGCGATTAATGACTATAAAAGCCAACCTTTACTAGAGAGGAACCCAGTGCAGTTTTGGCAAGGAGTTTCACTGATATTATTTATCAGCTTAGTGGTTTCTGTAGTGAGCTAGACTAATAGATTATCTATATTAAGAATAAGGTTTATCCCCTAGACTAAAGTTGTAAAAACTTGACGCAAATCAACATAAATCCTCAATTTGATAAGTTACTTTCACAAATTGATTTAAATCAACTTATGAAATTAATTGGAGTGTAAGAATCGGCCCCAAGAATTGCGAAAAACTAATAATAACAAAATAGCAAACTTATTTTTTAATCGATTTATAAACATAAAACTGGGACAACACTTATGAACAGAAATAAATTCACTCTCTCTTTATTAACAGCTGCTATTTTAGCTGCACCATCGGCTTTTGCTGCAAATTCAAACTTAGGTTCAGCCCTAACTGATGGCAAATTATCAGCAAACTTTAACCTACGTTATGAAGGTGTTGAGCAAGATAACGCTGCTAAAGATGCCGACGCACTAACTTTACGCACTCGTTTAAACTATACAACAGGTAATTTTAATGGTTTTTCTGCTGCAGTTGAGCTTGAAAACTCTATAGCACTTGTTGATGACTATAAAGATTTATTAGGCCAAGGCTCTGAACACTCAGTAATTGCTGATCCTGATCACACTGAACTTGACCAAGCCTATATTGCTTATAAGGGTGATAAATTATCGGGTAAAATTGGTCGTCAAGTGATCACTATGGATAACCATCGCTTCTTAGGTCATGTTGGCTGGCGTCAAGATAGACAAACATTTGATGCATTAACTTTAGGTTACCAATTAAGTGACGCAACCAAAGTATCTTATGCCTATTTAGCAAAACGTAACCGTATCTTATCTGATGAAAAAGACGTTGACGCTCAAGATCACTTAGTAAATATTTCTCACAAATTAGCTACAGGTAAAATAACGGGTTACGCTTACTTGTTAGAAGAAGATAAAACAGGCGGTGCAGAAATTAATACTTTTGGTATTCGTTACGCTGGCGCAACCAAATTAGGCGAAAATAAAGTTACTTACTCTGCTGAATTTGCAAGGCAAGATAATGATACCGCTGATAAGTCTGCAAATTATTTTGCAGTAGATGCAGGTACTAAAGTTGCGAGCTTAAACGTTAAAGTAGGTTACGAACTATTAGGCTCTGACAATGGCGAGTACGGTTTTGCAACCCCATTAGCGACTTTACATAAATTTAATGGTTGGGCTGATACATTCTTAAGTACACCTGCTGTAGGCTTGCAAGATATGTATGTATCTGTAGGTGGCAAGTTAGCCGGTGGTTCATGGAAAGTTGTTGCTCACGACTTCTCAGCTGATGATTCTTCTGAGACGCTTGATCACTTAGGTTCAGAAATTGATGCTGTTTATGTAAAAGCTATCAATAAAATATTTAAAGCGGGTATCAAATATGCCGCATACAATGCAATCGACTATAAAATTGATACAGACAAAGTTTGGGTTTGGTTAGAAGCAAAATTCTAAATTTTTAGTTAAACCTTCGAGTGCTCTCACTCACTTTATGGGTCAAACGAAAGTTTGACCCTTTTTTATACTTTAAAAAACATGTAAGCATTGGCTACGAATATTAAAATAAAAATAATCCGTGTATTGTCATTTACCAAGCATTAGAATAACCGCGTTTTTTATTTTTTAGGCTTTCGACTTTGTTATTAATGATCGACAATTACGACTCATTTACCTTTAATCTGGTGCATTACTTTCAAGCATTAGGTCAAGAAGTGAGCGTTTTTCGTCATGATGAAATAGACATCGAGACCATAGAGCAATTAAGCCCTAAATTTATTGTTATCTCTCCTGGCCCTTGTGATCCAGACAAAGCGGGAGTTTCTCTAGCTGTAGTAGCACATTTTGCAGGAAAAATTCCTTTGCTGGGTGTGTGCTTAGGGCACCAATGCATTGCACAACACTTTGGCGCAACAGTAAAAAAAGCCAAGCTGCTAATGCATGGAAAAGTCAGCGCTATAAGTCACAACGGCAAAGGGTTATTCCAACAGCTTAAACAACCTTTGCAAGTCACTCGTTACCATTCACTCATTGTCGATGCCAAAACACTACCGGATTGCTTTGAAGTAAGCGCTTGGAGTGTCGATTCGCATGGAAATAAAGAAGAAATAATGGCAATTCAACATAAAGAGTTACCTATATATAGTGTACAATTTCATCCAGAATCCATACTAACTGAGCAAGGTCATGCGTTATTGCAGAACTTTTTAACCGATAACGCTAGAATAAATAGCGCTTCAATTAAAATAAACCCATAAAATTAATGCGTTATTCATATAAGACGATAAACTTAATACATCATCGATGAAAATTGACCGGACTAATCACTACTTTCGCTAAAAACTATGCTAATTTTTGATACTAACGACACAATTTCAACCATACATCAACGCACGCTAAGTTTATGTATTAGCAAGGACTTTGCTGAGCAACAGCACGGTAAAATGAATATTGCTCATTTTCAAGGTAGTGAACAAGAAAATCGCCGTAGAGAGTTATTAGCCGTTGAGATCAAAGCCCAGCAAGAGAAGATTGTTGCAGCTCATGGCGAAGAGCATTTCAAAAATCAAGTAATGGAGCTGTTTTATTCGCAAGTACGCAACAAAGTAAACGATGAGTTTGATAACAAAACTAACCTTTATAATAATGTATTACGCATCGAAGATGCCGCGCCGACCATTTTAGAGTTGCTATCCCTTAAAGCAACTTCAATCAATAGAATCAAACCGTTGGCAACCTCACTACCTTGGCTATCAACAGATCTAGTGAGCTTAGTGAACAAACCTCAATATAGAAAACGTGCTGATGTGCAAGTTAATGATGCCCAATTAGCCCTGAGTTACATAGGTTTAGATAATTTGAAACTAGTTATGCCAACGTTTATTCTTAAACATTGGCTGCCTAATAACACAGCACCCTATGGCTTAATGAAGCGAAAACTATGGAATAACAGTTTATCTGTTGCCCTTGCTGCAAGCACTTTAGCACAAGAAAAAGGTTTAGATCGCTATACTACTTTCACTACAGGCATGTTATCCAATATCGGTCAATTGGCAGTTACACGCTGCTTTTTAACCACTTATAACGAGATGTACAAAGATGAGTTACGTCAAGCTTTTGAAACAAAAGATAAGCGTTTGCACAATGTACTCTCTAAAGTCGATACCTCCCCAGAGCTATTGTTAGAGCAACTTATTTTGCGCAGTAGTAAGTTATCAGCTGATTTAATCGAATTAATGAAGTTTGAACGATTACAGATCACTGAAGCCATGTTCGATTTGGCCTACTGTGAAAATATCACTAAAATGTGCCCTATTGCTCAACTCGTTACCAAAGCCAAAGCTTATGTAAATAATCGTAGTTTAACCAAAGCATGCTTAATTAATGATGATGAAACCAAGCAACTATTTGATGCTGTAAAACTCAATGAAGCTGAAATTTCGTTATTAAATAAAAGTGATATCGACCACATAAAACTCAAATTTAATTAAATTTTTGTTCAAATGGGTCATTTTCAGTAAATTATTTTTGATTATTTATGAAAAGCACACAAGATTCCCCTTGTAAGTGCAAACTCAATGCCCTTAACAAACCATCACAATAAGGCTAATTTTAAACCTCGCCATAAATATTCACCTTTGTTGAATAAAAACAGCTAAACCATTGTTTTCAATAGCCTGCAGCACGTTCAGGCAAGACAAAGTTGCTTTCTTCTGTCATAATAGCTTCCTGTTTTTTTACCACTGACCGATATTTTAAATATAAAAAATTTATTACTTGTATACTCAAGTGAGCTAAAGTCAGTGTTAACACGTTCCAATACAACCACCCAATTTTTAGGAGTTTAAAATGTCAGAACAGTTTTCTGTAAATCGCGAGTTATTTGATGATGTAATGGTACCGAACTATGCACCTTCAGCTGTTATCCCAGTACGCGGTCAAGGCTCTCGAGTATGGGATCAACAAGATAAAGAGTATGTTGATTTCGCTGGTGGTATTGCAGTGAATTGTTTAGGTCATTGTCATCCCGCACTTGTTGGCGCATTAAAAGAGCAAAGCGATAAAATTTGGCATTTATCCAATGTGATGACCAATGAACCGGCATTGCGTTTAGCTAAAAAATTAGTTGATAGTACTTTTGCAGATAAAGTGTACTTCGCTAACTCAGGTGCAGAATCAAACGAAGCAGCATTAAAGTTAGCACGTCGTTGGGCTCTTGACGTTCATGGTAGTGACAAAACACAAATCATCGCCTTTAAACAAGGCTTTCACGGTCGTACATTCTTCACTGTAACTGTTGGCGGTCAACCAGTATATTCTGATGGTTTTGGCCCTAAACCTGGTGATATTGTTCACGCTGAATACAACAACTTAGACAGCGTAAAAGCATTAATTTCAGATAAAACATGTGCCATTATGATTGAACCATTACAAGGCGAAGGTGGTATCGTTTCTCCAACTGATGAGTTTATTAAAGGTGTTCGTGAGTTGTGTAATGAACATAATGCCTTATTAATTTTTGATGAAGTACAAACAGGTGCCGGTCGTCTAGGCCCACTTTATGCCTATATGGACCTTGGTGTAACCCCTGATATTTTAACATCAGCTAAAGGTTTAGGTGGTGGCATTCCAATTGGTGCTATGTTAACTACTACTGACATTGCTAAGCATTTGAAAATTGGTACTCACGGCAGTACCTACGGTGGTAACCCACTAGCATGCGCTGTAAGTGAAGCTGTTATTGACGTTATTAATACACCTGAAGTACAAGATGGCGTGAAAGCTAAAGCACAACTTTATGTTGATGGCTTAAATGCAATTAATGCTAAATACGATGTTTTTAAAGAAATACGCGGTAAAGGTTTATTAATTGGCGCGGTACTAAATGACAATTATCAGGGTAAGGCAAAAGACTTTTTAGTTGCGGCCATGAGCGAAGGTGTAATGACCTTAGTTGCTGGCGCTAACATTGTTCGTTTTGCACCTTCGTTAGTTATCCCTGATGAAGACATTATCGAAGGTTTAGCACGTTTTGAAAAAGCGGTTGCTTCAATAGCGTCTTAATTTTAAAACGCTACTCAAAACCCTTGCTACCTTACTGTTAGGTAGCAAGAACTTCTTTTAATCATCGAGAGTTATTTATGATTATCATCCGTCCTATTAGAACGACTGATTATGACGATTTATATTGTATTGCCATTGAATCTGGCCATGGTTTTACCTCATTACCTGTCAACGAAGACATATTAAAAAAACGTATTAATCACTCAGAAGCGTCTTTTAAAGCTCAAGTGAATCAACCAGGCGATCAAGGCTACTTGTTTGTGATGGAAGATACGCATACAGGACAAGTCGTTGGTACAACAGGAATTGAAGCCGCTGTAGGTTTAGATAATGCGTTTTATCATTATCATTTAGGTAAAGTTGTTCATAGTTCTCGCGAATTAGATATTCACAATACGGTTGAAACACTTGCGCTTTGTAATGATTACTCAGGTGCTACAGAAATTTGCACATTATTCTTACAAGAAAGTCATCGTAAAAATGGTAACGGTAGGTTTTTATCTCGCTGTCGATTTTTATTTATAGCGGAACATACAGAGCGCTTTTCTGATTGCGTTATTGCTGAAATGCGAGGCGTGAGTGACGAAAATGGTCAATCACCATTTTATGACTGGCTTGAAGAACATTTTTTATCAATTAAATTTACTAGAGCTGACTACTTAACAGGAATAGGCAACAAAGATTTTATTGCTGAATTAATGCCTAAATACCCTGTATATGTCAATTTATTGAGCAAAGAAGCACAGCAAGTAATTAATAAGGTGCACAGTAATACGGTACCCGCTTTGCGTTTACTTGAAGCCGAAGGTTTTTCTCGCCGTGGTTATGTTGATATTTTTGATGCTGGCCCTACGGTTGAAGCTGATCGTAACCAAATAAGAGCTGTGCGTGATAGTAACAAATATCAAGTATTAATAGATGACTCTTACGGCGAAGAAAGCAATCAAAAATATATCATTTGCAACACTAAGGTTGAAGACTTTAGAGCAACACAGATCAAGCTCACACTTCGAGAAACAGCTAATCAAGTGGTGATCAGCCCGGATGTAGCAAAAGGGCTACAAGTTACTGAAGGCGATTGGGTTCGTATAATCGCTAATTAAAATCAACGAATCTGAGTTAAATATATTAGGAAAAAACATGTCAATTAAAACACAATTTATTAATGGCGTCTGGGGTAAAGGCGAAGGCGCTGCATTTAACTCAACGAATCCTGCTAATAACGAAGAGCTATGGCAAGGTAGTTCTGCTTCTGAAAAACAAGTTGAGGAAGCAATTAACTCCGCTCGCCAAGCTTTTTATCAATGGGCAGATAAATCATTTGAACAACGTCTGTCAGTTGTTGAGAAATTTGCCGAAGTTCTGGCACAGCACAAAGAGGAGCTTGCTACAGCAATAGCTAAAGAGACAGGTCGTTTGCTTTGGGAAACTAGAACAGAAATTGGTGCTATGATAGGTAAAGTGGGTATTTCTGTACGTGCTTTTAACGAACGTACAGGCACTGTTGAAAACCCTATGCCCGGAGCAAAAGCTTTTATACGCCATAGACCTCATGGTGTTGTCGCTGTTTTCGGTCCATACAACTTCCCAGCTCACCTTCCTAACAGCCATATTGTTCCCGCTCTTTTAGCAGGCAATACCGTTGTTTTTAAACCAAGCGAGCTAACACCATTAGTTGCACAAATTACAATGCAGCTTTGGCAAAAAGCTGGCTTACCTGCAGGTGTTATCAATATGGTTCAAGGCGAGGTTGAGACAGGTAAGGCTTTAGCAAGCCATAAAGGTATAGATGGTTTATTCTTCACTGGTAGCTCAGCAACGGGTCACATATTACATCAACAATTCGCAGGTCAACCGGGTAAGATATTAGCACTAGAAATGGGTGGTAATAATCCACTTATTGTTAATGATGTAACTGATATTGATGCAACAGTGCATGACATTATCCAGTCAGCTTTTGTTACCACAGGTCAACGCTGTACTTGTACCCGCCGTTTGTTTTTAGAAAGCAATGCTACTGGTGATGCTATTTTGGCTCGCCTTGTAGAAGTAACTAAACAGATAAAAAGCGGTGCTTATGACGATGAGGATGCCTTTATCAGTTCATTAATTTCTGAAAAAGCAGCCCTTGGTATGATGGCAGCTCAGCAAGAATTGATAGACTTAGGTGGAGATGTGCTTGTAGAAATGAAGCACACTGCAGGTACAGGTTTTGTAACGCCGAGCATCGTTGAAGTAACAAATGTTAAAAAAATTCCTGATGATGAGCACTTTGGCCCATTATTAAAAGTCTACCGCTATAATGACTTTGATCAAGCTGTTGAACAAGCTAACGATACTAGCTTTGGTCTTTCAGCTGGCTTGTTAAGTGATAGCGAAGCACTTTGGCAAAAATTCTTGAGCCGCATTCGTGCCGGTATTGTTAATAGAAATCGCCCAACAACGGGCGCAAATAGCGCAGCCCCCTTTGGTGGTATAGGTGCAAGTGGTAATCACAGAGCTGGAGCCTATTATGCGGCTGATTACTGTGCTTTTCCTATCTCATCGGTTGAAGTTGATAAGGTTACCTTGCCTGAAAGTTTGAGCCCAGGACTTAAATTTTAAACACAATAAAAATGCTTTATTGAAATAACATAGTTAACTTCCTCAGCACTAATGGGTAGAGGAAGTTTCAAACCGTAACTAAAATCTATGAGCTTAATTCTTATGAATGATTTTCAACTTGCTTATAAACAGTTTCTTGTTGATGGCGACTTTTTAAATTTAACTCGTCATTTTGAAAGAACACCCCCTGAAACTGATGCTTTTCGCGTTAAAGAAGCGACAGCAAAGCTACTCGATACTGGCGTACTTTTAATTGAGCCCGATAACTTAGCGGCAGAGCCAAAAGATTATGTTATTTCTTCTGGTATTCACGGTAATGAAACTGCGCCAATTGAAATCGTCAACCAATTAGTTTCCGAAATTATTTTAGGCAAACTTCAAGTTAAGCAACGTACTTTATTTATCATCGGTAATCCGGTTTCAATGAATATCAGCAAGCGATTTGAAGTAGAGAACCTTAATCGATTATTTTGTGGTAAATATAAAGATGCTCCTCAATGTTATGAAAAAGATCGAGCAGAAAAATTAGAACAATATGTAACTGACTTTTTTACCTGTAAAGGTAGTGCTCACTCAACAAAGTATCATTACGATTTGCATACCGCTATTCGCGCATCAAAATATGAAAAATTTGCGATCTACCCTTACCAAGGTGACAAACCCTGGGATAAAGATCAATTGGCATTTATGCACGCTTGTGGCGTTGAGACTATACTATTTGGTCACGCACCTAGTGGCACCTTTTCTTATTTTTCCAGTGCCACTTTTCAAGCTCATGCATTTACCGTTGAATTAGGGAAAGTAAAAACCTTTGGTGAGAATGACATGGCAAACTTTCAGGCCACTGAAGATAACTTACGCCAACTAATTCAAAACAAGCCAGTAAAAGTGACTCAGTTTGATAACCAAAATTTTAATTTGTTTGAAGTATTAGGTGAAATTACCAAGCACAGTGACAGTTTTATTTTACATATTGCCAACGACGTTAGTAACTTTACTGATTTTCCAGTAAATACTTTATTGTCTGAAGATGGCGAGCAGCAATACCGAACCAAACGTTTAGGCGAAAGTATTGTTTTTCCTAATGCCAATGTTGCTAATGGACAGAGAGCCGGACTTCTGGTCATTCCTTCTCAGCTGGCATAGCAGAAGACGTAAACAAGCTATTTAAGCGTATGATTGGTCCGCTTTTCAGACCTTTCTCTTTATCATAAAAATCAATATAAATTCTTGTGATAATTAACAAATATAAGAGGAAACTCATGAGCAAAACTAAAGTATCTATCATTGGTGGCGCAGGCTACGGCGCAGCAGAATTACTTCGTCATTTAATCGTCCGTGACGATGTTGAAATATTACGTGTTTCAAGTAAAGATTACATTGGCAAAACTATCGGCCAAGTTCATCGCTCTTTGTTCGGTTTAGATAAAACAGACCTTGTTATCCAAGACATCACGCCAAAAGAATGTGTGGAGGGTGCTGATATTGTATTTTTAGCTATGCCTCACATTATTACTGCACGCGTAGCCATGGAATTATTTGATACCGGCGTTCGTATCATTGACTTATCAGGCGACTTCCGTTTAGAAAACCTTGAAGATTACGTTCGCGATTATGCTCCAGAGCATCCATGTGCAGAACGTTTAGGTACATTTGCTTACGGTATGCCAGAATTGAATGCTGAAGCTATTAAAGATGCAAAATATGTTGCTAGCCCAGGTTGTTTTGCTACTGGCATCGCGGTTGGTTTATTGCCACTTGCGAAAGCAGGTATCATCACTGACGCTAATATACGTACTGTTGCAATGACAGGCTCTTCAGGCTCTGGTGTTCGTCCAATTGAAGGTACGCATCATCCAGTCCGTACTAACAACCTTAAAGCTTATAAAACTTTACAGCATCAACATCGTGCTGAAATTTTACAAACCTTAGGTAATGCTGGCGCTAAGAATACTTCTTTAGACTTTATTCCCGTTTCTGCTCCCTTAGTTCGTGGAATATTAGCCATTTCTCAACTTGATCTTCCTGAAGGTTTTAGCGAAGCAGACATTCAAAAAATGTATGAAGATTACTATGCCCCTCACCGCAGCGTTATTGTAATGCCTATTGGTCAAAGTCCAGAAGTTGTTGCCGTTAAAAATACGGTACGTGTCGAAGTAGGAATCAGCGTACGTATTGATGAATTAACAGGTCAACGTACTCTAGCGTGTATTACCGCTATTGATAACCTAGTTAAAGGTGGTGCTGGTCAAGCATTTCAGTGTTTCAACTTAATGACAGGTAAAGATGCATCATTTGGTCTTGACCAACCAGGCATGTGGCCATAAATGATGACTAACTCAACTAACAAACCTGTAGCGGTTGTAAAAGTTGGTGGTGATGTCTTACAAGGACAAGTTGAACGTGACGGTATAGCTGCTAATGTAAAAGATCTTGTTGATGCAGGCTGGCGTGTTGTGGTATTGCACGGCGGCGGTCCTCAAACCAACGAACTACAAGAGAAACACGGCTTAACACCCAATAAGGTTGCAGGCCGTCGTATTACTAGTGAAGCAGATCTATTAGTCGTTAAACAAGCTATATGCGGTGAAGTAAACGTTGGACTAACACAAGTTTTGCAACAAGTAGGCGTTAACGCTTTTGGTTGTAATGGTGCATCAGGTAAGCTTATTACCGCATCTAAACGTCCACCTCGTGTGATGTCTGGTGCAGGTGAACAACCAATCGACTTTGGTGAAGTGGGTGATGTCGTTTCGATAAACGTTGAACTGCTTAACAACTTAACCGAACATGACTTGGTACCTGTTATCGCAACCTTAGGTGTTGAGCAAGACTCTGGTCGTGTATTCAACATCAACGCTGATACCACGGTTGTACAAATCGCGCGAGCTTTAAAAGCTGACTTGTTATTACTTACCACAGCGGTTGGCGCTATCTACCACGATCTTGATAAACCTGAAACCCGTGTTGCTCAAATCAATGCTCAACAAGCTAAAGACTTGATCAAACAAGGTGTTATTCAAGGTGGCATGATCCCAAAAGTAGAAGAAGCTATCTCTGTGCTAGAAGAAGGCGTGAAAAGCATCGCCATTGTTGGTCCGCAAATCAAAGGTGCATTTCTTGATGTAGCCAAAGGCGAAGGCAGTAAAGGTACAAACATTCGTTTAAATTAACTTATAGCAATGCGATATAACTAATGAGTTGTCGTACCTATTTAAATAGGTACGACAACTCATTATAATCACACACTTGAATAAATGTTGAAACACAGTTAATGACTTTACAATACCCTCATAACATTACAGGCTTCAGGCCCTGCTTTTTCAAAAGCATCGATCAAATATAACCTCTTTGACGAATGGTTAGCATATGCTTTCGTCAATAATAAATTCACTCCCTTTCGACAGTTAATTTGCTACCCGTTCCTAATTACCTTTATTTTTTAATTTAACTATTTGGAACTCATATGACCGATAAAGTCACTGCCCTATTTAATAACATCTGGCAAAAATATATTGATGTAACACCCTCTGCAGCTCAAGTACAAAAATTACTTGGCTCAGGTAATGATTTAATTAACGATCATGTTGCCTACAGAACCTTTAACCTAGATAAAGTCTCTTTAGACAAGCTTGCTGCCCACTTGCTTAAATTAGGCTACAAAGAATGTGGCGAATATCACTTTCAAGCCAAAAAACTTTATGCCAAGCATTTTGAACATGCAAATAGCACATTGCCAAAAGTTTTTATTAGTCAATTATTAGTTGAAGAGCTTTCTGAGCAAGTACAAGAGATCATCAAAAAAATTGTTAATGATATGCCTGCTGACTCGGTTGAAAAAGAGAACTTTTTATACTCAGGTAAACATTGGCAAATTAGCCACAGTGATTATCAAACACTGCTGGCTGAAAGTGAATATGCAGCATGGTTAGCTGCTTGGGGATATCGCGCCAACCACTTTACGGTAAGCATAAATCATCTCGACAATTTTAATGATATTTTTGCGGTTAACGACACACTAAAAGCTAACGGCTTTAATCTAAATTGTACTGGTGGCGAAGTTAAGGGTGATCAAAGTGTAATGCTAGAACAATCGTCAACATTAGCCGATAAAGCCCTGGTTGAATTTACTGAAAAAACAATAGAAATTCCTAGCTGTTTTTACGAATTTGCAAAACGTTATCCGCAAGCTAACGGTGAGCTTTATACAGGCTTTGTCGCCGCTTCTGCCGATAAGATTTTTGAAAGTACCAATGCTATCGCCTAACTTATAACCCTGTTTAGGAGGCTGTTTTACTAGCACAGCCTCCAATAAATTTCCTTACTTTATTTTGTCAAAAAACTCTACAACACATAAAACTACCGCTATACTGAAGACAAGTTGAGGCAAGAGTACAATAATTTTCTATGGTCACAGATTCCGAAGGTTACATTCATATCATTGAATACTTAACTGAGCACTTAAGTTTTTTTGAAAACTCATCCTCAACAGATCAAAATACAGACAGTGTCATTGCAGTAATAGAGCGTGAGCTTAGTGATCAAATAATATCGGTTTGCAGCCAAAATGAAAGCCTTTCTTTTAATCAGCGCAACGCTATCATCCGTGAAGTTGACGCGATTGTTTATGATTTAGAAGAAATTCTATCTGGTGTTATCAATAATCCTGTTACTCAACAACAAAGTCGATTCATTAAAGAATTTTCTACTTTGATCAAAAACCTTTTTGATACAGAAATTAACAAGCTAAGTACACAAAACTCATAGTTCGCATGAACGGCCTACGGAAACTCAGTTTACAACCACTTACAACATTTGTTATTTATCCCCTAGTGATACCCCCTCAACTTAGCTAAAATAGCTAGCCTAATTTATCAAGAGTTCTAAAAATGAAAGCACAAGTAAAATGGCTTGGGGAAGAACTTTTCCTCGGCACATCAGAAAGCGGACATAGCCAAGTATTAGATGCAAATGGTGGAAAGTTAGCAGCAAGTCCATTAGAAAATGTGCTAATTTCACTCGGTGGTTGCTCATCTGTTGATGTGGTCAGCATTTTACAAAAAGCCCGTCAGGATATCAGTGGCTGTACCGTCGAAATTAGCGGCTCACGTGTTGATACTGTGCCTAAATTATTTTCTGATATCCACTTGCACTTTATCATTACAGGTAAGGATATCAAAGAGAAGCACGTGGAACGTGCTGTGGCTTTATCCGCTGACAAATATTGCTCTGTGGCATTAATGCTAGCTGGCAAGGTTAATATTAGTCATGACTTTTCTATTATTAATCAATAAAGAATTATTTAATGAGTAAAATTTCTTTACATGGCTTTAATAATTTAACGAAAAATTTAAGCTTTTCATTATATAAATTGCATTATCTGCATGATGAGCAAGCGCAGCACGCTTATCACACGCAAATCAATGAACACTTTAGTGCCGCCCAATTAAATACTTTACTTGTCAATATTTGCCACGCCATTGGTGGTAACGTGCTTAATATCGCCCAACAAGATTACCTGCCTCAAGGGGCAAGTGTTACCTTAATGATATCTGAAGAGGCGAAACCAGATCCTATTTCTGATTTAAAAGCTAAAGCATTAGTCGCACACTTAGATAAAAGCCACCTCTGTGTTCATACCTATCCTGAAGAAGCACCACAAGACGGTATTGCCATTTTCAGAGCCGATATTGAATTATCGACCTGTGGGGTGATTTCACCATTAAATGTGCTTAATTATGTTATTGAAGCGTTTGACGCGGATGTTATCGATATTGATTATCGAGTGCGTGGTATGACCCGAGACAGGCAAGGTAAAAAGCTGTTTACTTTAGACAGTATTGATAAAGTCAGTGATTTTCTTTCTGTAGATATTACTGATAACTTTTATCTTAATGAACATAACTCTAGTGAACACAATTTGTTTCATGCCAAGTTAGCTCGAAAAGAAATTAATCTCAAAAATTCACTATTCAACGTGTCTAATAGTGATTTTACGAATGAAGAGCAGCGATCAATAAGTGCGCAATTAAAGCAGGAAATACAACAGCTATTTAAAAGCACCCAATAGCTCGTTCTGCTTTATTAAAAGTCGCCTATACGTTTACAGATCACTCATCCAATCAAGTTGTTTGTTCGCTTGTGTTTTACGCTCGATTAAATCACGAATAAGTGGTGTTAAGATCAGTTCCATGGCTAAGCCCATTTTACCACCAGGGACAACAAGCGTACTTACACGCGACATAAATGAACCATCAATCATGCGTAAATAATACTGAAAGTCGACATTTTTTACTTCACGAAAGCGAATAACCACAAAACTTTCATCCAAGCTTGGAATCGCTTTTGCGCTAAACGGGTTCGATGTATCAACGGTGGGAACTCGTTGAAAATTAATATGAGTACGTGAAAACTGCGGCGTGATAAAGGAGATATAATCTTCCATACTTCGTACAATACTCGCGGTAACAGCTTCACGGCTATGACCACGCTTCTTAGTATCGCGAATAATTTTTTGGATCCACTCTAGATTAACTATGGGTACCATACCAATAAGAAGGTCTACGTGCTTTGCAACATCATTTTCCTTGGTAACAACCCCACCGTGCAACCCTTCATAATAGAGAAGGTCAGTTCCCTCTCCTAGTTCTTCCCATGGTGTGAAGGTGCCAGGCATTTGATTGTAAGGCACCGCTTCATCAAAAGTATGTAAATAGCGACGCATCATGCCTTTGCCTGTTTCACCATAAGTTTGAAACATTTTTTCTAATGCACCAAAATCGTTAGCTAAATCACCAAAATAACTTATATTGGTATGAGTCTCTTGTGCCTTACGCTTCTCTAAATCCATCTCTTGACGAGAAAAACGGTGAAAGCTATCCCCTTCAACATTGACTGAATTAACACCCAGTGTTCTAAACATATGCTCAAATGCGGCTGTAGTTGTTGAGGTACCTGCACCAGAGGAGCCAGTAACAGCAATGATTGGATTTCGTGATGACATGAAAACTGACTCAAACAGTAAGCTAAAAAGTTAGCTATTTTATACGGGGAATTATCGTGAACGTCAAGCAACAAAAAACCGAGCCTAGGCTCGGTTTTTTAGTTGAAACTTAAACTACTGCTTAAGCTTCTGCTGATTCTTCAACTTCTTCAACAGCTTCTTCAACTGCTGGACGGTCTACTAATTCAACGTAAGCCATAGGCGCTTTATCACCAGTACGGAAACCACATTTTAAAATGCGAGTGTAACCACCTGGACGTTCTTGGTAACGTTCACCAAGTTCGTTAAATAAAATACCTACTACTTCTTTGTCTTGTGTACGAGCAAATGCTAAACGACGATTTGCAACACTGTCGGTTTTAGCCAATGTAATCAAAGGCTCTACAACGCGACGTAGTTCTTTAGCTTTAGCTACAGTCGTTTTAATAACGCCGTGCTTAACTAAAGAGCTTGCCATATTGCGGAACATCGCTTGGCGATGACTGCTATTACGGTTTAACTGGCGACCACTTTGACGATGACGCATGTGTTAATCCTTCTTAAAAAACTATTAAAAAAACGATGATCGAACTAGTCGTTGTCAACGATGCTTTCTGGTGGCCAGTTTTCTAGGCGCATACCTAGAGACAAACCACGAGACGCTAACACGTCTTTGATTTCAGTTAATGACTTCTTACCTAAATTAGGCGTTTTAAGAAG
>ENA-UZWX01000087-UZWX01000087.1-metagenome-genome-assembly--contig:-Day-4---50m-contig-87_pt1 | contig 115164 bp, 107 predicted proteins | sample MGYA00260347_ERZ794907 | MGnify/ENA metagenome assembly ERZ794907 | reverse complement strand
GTAAAATGGTTGCTGAAGATCCTACCTTTAAAGTTGAAACTGATGAAGATTCAGGTGAAACGATTTTATCTGGTATGGGTGAGCTTCACTTAGATATTAAAGTAGATATTCTAAAACGTACCTACGGTGTTGATTTAGAAGTTGGTAAGCCACAAGTTGCATACCGTGAAACAATTACTGCAGAGATTGAAGATTCTTACACACATAAGAAACAATCTGGTGGTTCTGGTCAGTTCGGTAAAATTGATTACCGTATCAAGCCCGGCGAACCTGGTTCTGGTTTCGTATTCAGCTCTGTTGTTGTTGGTGGTAATGTTCCTAAAGAATTCTTCCCAGCAATCGAGAAAGGCTTCAAAGGCATGATGGATACTGGTGTTCTTGCTGGTTTCCCTGTACTTGACGTTGAAATTGAATTATTTGACGGTGGTTTCCATGCTGTCGATTCATCTGCTGTTGCATTTGAACTTGCTGCTCGTGGTGCTTTCCGCCAGTCAATTCCAAAAGCTGGTGCTCAGTTAATTGAACCTATCATGAAAGTTGATGTGTTTACGCCTGATGATCACGTTGGTGATGTTATTGGTGATTTAAACCGTCGTCGTGGCATGATCGGTGGTCAAGACGCAGGTGTTTCTGGTGTTCGTATTAAAGCTGACGTACCTCTTTCAGAAATGTTCGGTTACATCGGATCATTACGTACAATGACATCAGGTCGTGGTCAATTCTCTATGGAATTCTCTCACTACATGCCTTGTCCTAACAACGTAGCTGAAGAAGTAATTGCTGAAGCAAAAGCAGCTAAAGCAGCTAAAGAAGCTGCTAGAAAATAATTAGCCTTTAACGGTTAATGTAAAAGCCCACTTCGGTGGGCTTTTTTGTGTCTGCGTTTTATGTATCAGCAAACAAATTCCATTGGAATTCTTCCCCTGACAAGAAAAACGACCCACTGTTAGCGAACTAGGGACTTATCAAACCTTAACTTAGCTGTCATTCAGCAATTTATGAATATGAGGTCTTCTCCGAGCGATCTATAGACATTCAACTAGTTACTTTGTATTGTATCAGTATTGAAAATAAAAAGTTCTCTACGTAAAATGGAACTTCATTTTTATCAAATAAAAAACTCAGGACAATTATGCGTATATGGACATATGTGCGATCTTTTCGATACGAAGATGAAGGTTATGAAGTAAAGTTCTACTTTTCATTTCTTACATATACCTCACAACTATTTCATAATGGAATCCTTATTGACGAGTGTACTCAGTCGTTTAAATCTGAGCTAAAAGTTATTGAACATACTTTCCAACCTAATGATCAACAGATAAAAGTAACTGTCTCTGTTGGATACTACAGTTGGTGGAGTATAGGTATCGAAGTTCGAGAAAGTGGTGAGCTAATCTATTCAAGTCATCCCGACAAAAATATTCATTTCGTTGAAAATAAACTAGAAAGGTTAAACACCTTGAATGACTCCAATGAGGCTCTTGAAAAAAAACAGCTTCAAAGTAATAAGTGGCAAAAAAATAAACATTCTATATTCGCTGATATTGGTCTTGGTGCAGCATTCTTTATTGTAGCAAAAGTTACTGGTGACCTAACCATTGCAGCGTTTACAGGTGTCATCTTAGGTTTGGCACTCGTCATTCTACAGCGTTTTATTAAAATAGACCTGCTTGGCGGCTTTGCAGTTTTTGGTACGGTAATGCTCTTGATATCTGCCTTATTATCTTTTGTTTTTCAAAGTGAATACCTTGTGCAACTCAAAGGGACTATTACGGGGGGGATTAGCGCTTTGGTACTTTTAACAGATGGTGTATTCAGAAAAGGTCGTTACTTTGGTTCCCGTTTTGAGCGCTATCTCAGTTCTCCAATTGAGTACCAATACTTCGTAGTAGGTCTAGGACTAATTGGTATATTTATGGCAGGCGTAAACTACTGCATTGCAACCCAATTAACGAAAGACATATGGCTAACTTACAACACTTTTCTTGATACTCCGCTTTATTTGGTAATGTTTTTTATACTCATTTGGCGATCAGAAAATAGGTATCAAAAAGTAACCTGAGTAAATACGAATAGCCTAATATTGGCACTTAAGGGACGAATAATTGAGCAGTTATTAATGACCGCTTCACGCCCTGAGGAACTCAAAAGCTGACGTCTCAAAACAGCAGCAATTATAACCTGTCATTTTAGCGTGGCCATTTCTTATGTCATTAGCTAGTTCATCTGGCTGATGTTCATGCAGCGCGCCGAAATAAAAAAGGTTGATAATCACTTATCAACCTTTTTCATTTTCAGCTTAAGTTTGCTTAAGCGTTTTGCTCACGCTCAATGGCGCGATAAGCAATATCTGTTCTAAATTCGACACCTTGCCAAGTAATTTGGTGCAACAATTCATAAGCTAATTTTTGCGCCTCAGTAACCGTATTACCTAAAGCAGTAGCGCAAAGCACACGGCCACCGTTCGTCGTTACTTCACCTTGCTCATTTAGCTTAGTGCCGGCATGGAACGTTTTCGCCGATGTATTATTGTTAATTTCAAGGCCTGAAATCACATTACCTTTAGGATAACTCGCTGGGTATCCTTGAGCAGCTAAAACAACGCCAACCGCTGCACGACTATCAAATGCTATCGTTGCTTGGTCTAATTCACCACGTGTTGCGGCTAAGCAAAGCTCAACTAAATCAGACTGTAAACGCATCATAATAGGCTGTGTTTCAGGGTCGCCAAAACGACAGTTATACTCAATCACATTTGGCGTACCATCAGCGGCAATCATTAAACCTGCATATAAGAAACCAGAATATGGTGCGCCTTCTGCTGCCATACCTTCAACGGTAGGCATGATAACCTCGTTCATGATGCGATCATGAATTTCAGGGGTTACTACTGGTGCTGGCGAATAAGCGCCCATACCACCAGTGTTTGGTCCTAAATCACCGTTTAATGCACGCTTATGATCTTGACTTGTTGCCATAGGTAAAACATTTTTACCATCTACCATGACGATAAAACTCGCTTCTTCACCTTCAAGAAACTCTTCAATAACCACACGATGTCCGGCATCACCAAAAGCATTACCAGCAAGCATATCTTTAATGGCATCTTCTGCTTCAGTTAAGGTAAGTGCAACAATAACCCCCTTACCTGCGGCTAAACCATCAGCTTTAACAACAATCGGTGCACCTTGTTCACGAACATAGGTAAGTGCTGGCTCAACTTCGGTAAAGTTGGCATAACTACCTGATGGGATTTTATTACGCGCTAGAAAGTCTTTAGTAAAAGATTTAGAGCCTTCTAGTTGTGCAGCTTTTGCACTTGGACCAAAAATAGCTAAACCGCGTGCTTGAAAAGCATCAACAACACCATCTACAAGCGGCTGCTCAGGGCCAACGATAGTTAAAGCAACATCTTCCGTTTGGGCAAAAGCTACCAAGGCATCATTATTACTAACATCAATGGCAACATTTTCTAATTTATTCTCTGTTGCTGTTCCGGCATTTCCAGGCGCAACAAATACTTTAGTAACTTGACTAGATTGTGCCGCCTTCCATGCCAACGCATGTTCACGACCACCTGATCCTATAACTAAAATTTTCATTTTTTTTTCCTAATTTAATACTAATGAGTAGGTGAGGCTTTAACCCTAAAAGATATCGTAAGCATAAATGCTCACCTACCATTAACTAGTTTATTGTTTGTTTTGCTTTTTAAAGTCGCTAAAGCTGGTATTTTCAGGTTTTACAAACTTTAACGTCATACGATCGCTTTCGCCAATCGCTAAATATTTTGCTTTATCCGTTTCGCCTAAACGCAATACTGGTGGCAATGTCCACACACCTTTTGGATGCTGCGCTATATCTTTAGGGTTAGCATTAATTTCACTTGCGCCAGCAAAACGAAAACCCGCGGTTTTTGCTTGCTTAATGGTATTAGCTTCTGAAACATAACCCTTGGCTTTTTCAGGTACTACACCTGCTGGTAACCTATGCTCAACCACACCAAGTACGCCACCAGGTTTAAGGGCATTAAAGGCATCTTTAAAGACTTGCTCAACACCCGCATCTTTCCAGTTGTGTAAATTACGGAATGTTAACACTATATCGGCGCTACCTTGTGGTGCTAATTCACTTTGTTTACGCGGTACAAAATCAGTTAACACTACTTCACTAAAAACTACGTTTGAGGCAAGCTTTTTCTCTAACTTCTTACGTGAAGTTGAGTAGTAGTTATCTTCACCGGTATCTGGGTAGTGAGCACCGTAAAGCTTTCCTTTACCTTTTAATGCTGGCGCCAAAATTTCTGTATACCAGCCACCACCTGGGGTTATTTCAACCACAGTCATCTCAGGGCTAAAGCCAAAAAAGTTTAATGTTTCAACAGGATGTCTATATTGATCACGGGCTTTATTTTTAGCCGAGCGATGATCACCACTAACGGCTTGTTCAAGCGCCTTGCTAGTGTGGTCATGATCCACATGAGCATATGAATTAACGCTTGCAATAGCACCTAGGCTAAGTGTTGCGGTGATTAAAAGTGATTTTAAGCTTTTCAACTGAGTCATGGTATTTCCGTTAACTGGTTTAAATAATTAAAAGAAAACTAGTTATAGCAGATTTTGAATAAACAAGCAGCGTTGAATTTGTTACATAAAATTAAACAACCAACACTGCTTTAATATCAAAACGATTAACAGAGAACCTTTAAGCTAGAGGATTCAAAATCAAACGATAAGTACACAGCGTATGTCTATACGTGAGTACTTATCGTGAAGAGTTTGTGAACTCTAGCAACAAGGTTATTTGTTAATGGCGGAAGTGGCGCATACCGGTAAATACCATGGCGATGTTATGCTCGTCTGCTGCGGCAATCACTTCATCATCACGCATTGAACCACCCGGTTGAATAACCGCAGTAATACCTGCTTCTGCAGCGGCGTCTAAACCGTCACGGAATGGGAAGAATGCATCTGATGCCATTACAGAACCTTTAACTTCAAGGTTTTCATCAGCCGCTTTAATGCCAGCAACTTTTGCTGAATAAACACGGCTCATTTGACCTGCGCCAACACCAATAGTCATGCTATTTTTAACATAAACAATGGCGTTCGATTTAACATACTTGGCTACTTTCCAGCAGAATTGTAAATCGCGCATTTCTTCTTCACTTGGTTGGCGTTTAGTAACAACCTTTAAGTCATCACTACCTACGCTACCTTGATCTCTGTCTTGTACTAATAAACCGCCATTAACGCGTTTATAGTCAAAACCTGAGGTTTTGTTATCCCACTGACCACAGGCTAATAAACGAAGGTTAGGCTTAGTTGCAACAACTTTTGCAGCTTCTTCAGAAATGCTTGGTGCAATAATCACTTCAACAAATTGGCGTGAAACAATCGCTTGTGCTGTTTGTGCATCTAATTCACGGTTAAAGGCAATAATACCGCCAAACGCTGAGGTTGGATCGGTTTTATATGCACCTTCATAAGCCGCAAGAATGTTTTCACCAATTGAAACACCACAAGGGTTAGCATGCTTAACGATAACACACGCTGGCTCAGCAAATTCTTTAACACACTCTAACGCTGCATCGGTATCGGCAATGTTGTTATAAGACAAGGCTTTACCTTGTAATTGTGTCGACGTAGAGATTGACGCTTCTTCAGGGTTAGCTTCTTTATAAAAAGCGGCATCTTGGTGAGAGTTTTCACCGTAACGTAGGTCTTGCGTTTTAATAAACTGGCTATTAAAAGTACGAGGGAATTTCGCTTTCTCATCAAATGATGGTGTTGACTCTTTATCACCGTATGCTGGTAACATTTTACCAAAATAGTTAGCAATCATGCCATCGTAACTTGCAGTATGCTCATAAGCGGCAATCGCTAAATCAAAACGTGTTTTGAAGGTTAATGAATCGTCATTAGCATTCATTTCAACGATAACACGCTCATAGTCACTGGTGTTAACCACAATAGTTACGTCTTTGTGATTTTTTGCAGCAGCACGCACCATGGTTGGCCCGCCAATATCAATATTTTCGACCGCATTTTCTAAAGTACAGTTTTCGTAACTAACAGTATTAGCAAACGGATATAAGTTCACGACAACCATATCAATTGCGTTGATGTTATTCTCATCCATTACGCCTTCATCCATACCACGGCGCGCTAAAATGCCACCATGTACTTTAGGATGTAATGTTTTAACACGACCATCCATAATTTCAGGGTGACCCGTGTAATCAGACACTTCAGTAACAGCAATGCCGTCAGCAGCTAATAGTTTTGCAGTGCCGCCCGTTGAGAGTAATTCAACACCTTTTTCGCTTAAGCTGCGAGCAAATTCAACAATACCTGTTTTATCAGAAACACTTAACAGTGCGCGTTTAATTGGACGTGGAGTATCCATCAATAATATACCTTTTTATTTGTTAACTATTCATCTTGTTGTTGTATTGCCCAATTAGTTTGTCAAAAGTACTCATTGATAGTCATCAACTCCGTGCTTTTTCCTACTAATTACACCATACAACTTAAAGCTGAACAGTTAATGGAATAAATATTTAAATTAGTTTAAAAACAATAAAAGCACCCGAAGGTGCTTTCAAAATAAATACTGGCTTAGTTCATACCGTATTTTTTTAATTTCTTACGTAAAGTACCACGGTTGATACCTAGTAAGTTTGCGGCTCTAGTTTGGTTACCGCGTGTGTACATCATTACTTCTTCTAACATTGGCGCTTCTATTTCGCTTAGCACAAGGTCGTACATGTCATCAACATCATTACCATTTAACTGCTTTAAGTAGTTGTTGATAGCGATTTTAGCTTGAGTACGTAAAGGTGAGGTTTTCGTTTGTGTTTGAATATCACCCGTGATGAATGGAGAAGAAATATTTTGTTCGAACATAGTGCACAACTCTTTCTATTAATATAAGTATAAATTAAACAATCAACCGTTCACTAATGTGAAAGTTGATCAAAACATAGATTTAACGTCTCAAGCTGTTCACTTGTTGACGATAAACCATTAAAAGTAGCTCTAAAAGCTTTGCCTTGGTCTCCTGCAAACTTCGCAGAAAAAACGTCACCTAGCTCTTCACTTGACTCTTTACCAAGTAAAGCAAGCGACTGGATATACCAAGACACATGTTTACGAGCGATTCTCACGCCCATATAGTCACCATAAAACTGATGTAATTCCTGTACATGCCCAAGCAATATTGAACGTATCTCATCCATTGAGGGAGCAGCTAGTTTGATGCCTGTTTTCAAAAAGTGATTAATTTCTCGAAAAATCCAAGGTCGCCCTTGGGCACCTCGGCCAATCATAATTGCATCGGCTCCGGTATAGCTTAATACCTGCTCGGCTTTTTCTACCGAGGTTATATCGCCATTGGCCACAACAGGTATTGAAACCGCTTGTTTAATTGCCTTTATCGTGTCGTATTCCGCATTGCCTTTATAAAAGTCATTACGGGTCCGACCATGTACTGCAAGCGAAGCAATACCGTTATCTTGAGCAATTTTTGCAATCTCAATGCCATTACGGCTATTTTCACACCACCCTGTGCGAATTTTCAGCGTCACCGGAATATCAACAGCTTCCACCACAGATTTTACTATTTGCTCAACCTGTGCTGGTTCTTTTAATAAAGCCGAACCCGCTAATTTTTTATTCACCTTTTTTGCTGGACAGCCCATATTAATATCAATAATTTGAGCACCACTGTCGCGATTAATTTGCGCAGCATAGGCTAATTCTTCAGGGCAACTACCTGCAATTTGTACACTGCGAATACCAGCATCTAAACTGTGAACCATGCGCAATTTAGATTTTTCAGTGTTCCAAACTTTAGGGTTTGACGACACCATTTCAGACACCGCTAAACCCGCACCTAATCGACAACATAATTCTCGAAACGGTTGGTCAGTAATTCCCGCCATAGGAGCAAGAAAAACGTTACTGTCAAATTGATATGAGCCGATTTTCAAACCATCACCATGCTGATTACTTTTTGAGCTACCCTTCAAAAGGGCGCTAAGTTTACGTGTTTTTTTGCCCCTTGAAAAGCATATAATTTAAACAATTTTTGTTTTTTTTTATGTTTTTAATATTGACTTTTGCCAAAGTATTGATGCGAACAGTTTTTGTACAATTAGAGAACATTATTCGTGACAAAAATCACGCTATCACCTCTACTTCTATTGATAGATCAGTAAGGAGGCTTAGGTGATAACATAGAGGTATCAGCAACAGATGCTGGTTTATTATGAGTAGATGAGCAATTTGTGTCACTTGCTGATAAAATTGAAACCGCAATGAGCAGCATTAATAAAGTATATCAACATTGGCCTTGGCGTTTTATCAATAAAGAAACATGGCTAAAAACTTTGATAGAAGGTTGAGAGTCATGAATTTAGGCTAGCATATTATTTCTAGCCTTTTGTTATAATATGGCTTGTACTAAGTCACTTCCTTTGACCATTAAGACGAACCCATTCTTCTTGCACACTAACAGGCTCCATGTCACACCATTGACCGTAAATAGCCTGCAGTGTTTGTGCTTGCTCTTCTAACACGCCTGATAAAGCAAGCAAACCTTTGTCACCAACAAATTCAATAATAGTAGGCGCCAACTCACGCAATGGCCCGGCTAAAATATTGGCAACGACAACATCGGCTTTAAACGTTGGCTGGTCTTTTGGCAAATACAGCTCAAGCCTGTCATCAACATTGTTACGCTTGGCATTAGCAAGACTTGCTTGTAGTGCTTGTGGGTCGATATCAATACCAATGACCTTTTTCGCACCTAATTTGAGCGCTGCCAAAGACAAAATACCTGAGCCGCAACCAAAATCTACCACGGTCTTACCTTGCAAATCTAAAGAGTCAAGCCAAGTTAAACATAACGCTGTGGTGGGGTGTGTGCCTGTACCAAACGCTAAGCCGGGATCTAACATAACATTCACTGCTTGTGGCTCTGGTACTTCGCGCCAGCTTGGGCAAATCCATAAACGATTGCCAAACTTCATGGGGTGAAAATTATCCATCCACTCTCGCTCCCAATCTTTATCTTCTAGCTGTTCAAGCTTGTAGCGCATTTGCTCTTTATCTGGGTGAATACTTTGTAAGTAGCGGATTACTTTATCCATGTCCTGACTGGCATCAAACAAGCCCATTACCACAGTATTTGACCAATAAACCACCTCGTCACCGGGTAAAGGTTCATATATTGGTGTGTCTTTAGCATCAATAAAGGTCACTGCTTGTGAGCCGCAGGCAGATAACCAATCACTATATTTTTCGGCAGTTTCTTCGTTGGCGCTTAATCTGAGTTGTATCCAAGGCATTTCGTTATTCCGGTTTGATTTATGATCACAATAAATGTTCGCAATACTAGTTTACCACTCATTGATGCTAGAGTTAGTAGAAATTAAACTTGAGAGCAAAAAACATGTTAGATCTTCTGCCTGATTTATTTGACCAGTACGAACAACAACTGCAATTAGCTGAGCCAATTTTTAATGATTACGGTGGCAAAACTATTTTTAGTGGCACGATTGTGACTGTGTCTTGCTTTAATGATAACTCGAAAGTAAAAGAGTTAGTGGCAACCGACGGCACAGGAAAAGTCATGGTGGTTGATGGTAAAGCCAGTTTAACCAATGCTTTATTAGGTGACATGCTCGCTGAAAAAGCTGTTCAAAATGGTTGGCAAGGTATTGTTATCAACGGTTGTATTCGAGATGCAGGCACCATAGCCACATTACCGCTTGGAGTAAAAGCCCTTGGCTGTAACCCCATAAAAACAGAAAAGTTAGGTGTTGGTGAAGTTAATATTCCTATCAATTTTGCTGGTATTACCTTTAGAGCGGGACAATACATTTATGGTGACGCTAATGGTTTGGCGATCAGTGAAGCGCTTGTTGAAGTAAATAATTAAGCTAGCACAAGCTTTTCATTATTTACCTGTGATAAAGTGAGAAAAACACGTAAAAGCAATACCCAATAGATAAATGAAATACTTTCCCGTTTTTCTCGATGCAAAAAAACTCGCTGCCATGGTCATTGGTGGTGGCGAAGTCGCTACTCGTAAAATTGAGCTGTTATTAAAATCTACCACAAATATCACAATAATGAGTAAAAATGTATGTGCGAGTGTTGAGCGCTTGATTAACCTGCATCAGCTCACATGGCTAAAACATAATTACCAAGCTGGGCATTTTACTCATATCAATTTGGTCATAGCTGCTACTGATGACATGTCAGTCAATAAAGCAATCTACCAAGAAGCCACACCGTTAAATATACTCACCAATGTGGTTGATCAGCCTGAGCTGTGTACTTATATTACGCCCGCCATTATTGATAGAAGCCCGATGATTATTGCCTTATCAAGCTCTGGCAGCTCACCCATTTTAATTCGTATGCTGCGAGAACAAATTGAAAAAACCTTGCCACAAGCTTATGGCAAGCTAGCTGATTTTTCTCACAAGTTTCGTGACCATGTTAAAGCCAGAGTAAAAGGTTTGCGTAACAGACGTAGCTTTTGGGAAAACACCCTAAAAGGTCCAATAGGCCAAGCAGTACTTGATGGTAATCGACAGCAAGCTGAGCAGCAATTAATTGCCAGTATTAAACAAGAAATAGCCCCCCCTTGTGGTGAGATTATCTTTGTTCATACTAAAAATGGTAACCCAGACAACTTAACGTTAAACGCCCACCGCGCGATGCAATTTGCCGATGCGGTTTTTTATGATGATGATGTCAATGCCGAGCTAATTGAATATGTTCGCCGCGATGCAGAAAAATTCCCACAGGCAATTACTTCAAGCATATTAATTAATTACCAACACGCCATTGAGTTAGCCAAACAAGGACAAAAAGTTATTTACTTATTGGCAGGTAATGAAACTTTGCCAGAAAACGAAGCTTTATTAATGAGTAATATAGCAAGGCAAGAGATAATCATTGGCGGATAATAGCCTTTGGCATAACTTAAGCAAGAGCTTAATGATAACTTTACTGCCAGAGATAGATACATAGCGACTGATGTTCGCTATTTGATGTTACAAGACAGACCTAAATTCCAACCGTTTGCTAAAGCCTTCGTGGAAGAACACTTTTAGCATTTATTAAAAGCGTTCTTCCACCACAACATCACTAATGTAAGCTAGCTGAAGCTATAAAAGGTTTTACACCAAGTACCTTGTATAATTCATCTGGCTTATAAAAATGCTGCCCTTTAACCACTAGTGATATCTTGCGAATATCACTCATATTACTTAGTGGATCGCCATCAACTAAAACAACATCAGCAAATTTTCCTTCACTGATCGAGCCAAGTTCATAGGCTACTCCCACTAATTTTGCTGAATTAATGGTGGCAATTTTTATCACTTCAATGTTAGGAATACCCGCTTGGGCGAACAACTCTAGTTCACGGTGCAAAGTAAATCCGGCAATATTATCTGTACCTGCAACCAATGGTACACCGTTGTCATAGAGTTTTTTCACTAAATTAGACATAGCCTTTGCACCCGCTTGGTAATTATCTAACAAGTCAGGGGCTACATCCATTTCAGCCCCTTTTAGTTGTCTCAATACATTAGGAGGTAAATGCTGAGCAACAGGTAAAAATTCAGGATCAACCTTCTTACGCTCTTTTAGTAATAAACTTCTAAACGTTGAGACAGTTGGGTCGATAACAATTTTTTTATCTGCAAGTAGTTTGACTAAATCATTAAATGCTTTGCTGTTAATATCTAACTCACCGGCATGTTCACCAATTAAGGTAAAGCGTAATTGCTGGCGAGTATCTAACTTAGTACCAGCAAGAAAGTTTAAAAACAGCATATTTATGTGCTGAATTTCATCATATCCCGCATGCAATGCCTGCTCCGCGCGGCGAACTCGCTAGCCATATCACTAGGGGCATCAGCTTTAAAGATTACGCTCCTTACTTACTGTGGGGAGGACTTACTGAAACCGAGCGAGGCAATTGTTCGCAAGATGAATACGTAAAGTTAATGTATTTACAAGCATTACAAGCAATGAAAGCTTCTGGTGTACAAAGAACATGGCTATATAATTATGGCCGTTGGAACAGTGAAAATGAATTATGGGTGGTTGAAGAAAGTGAATATAACCTCCCAAATCGCTATGTAAAGTACATCGTTGAGCAAGCAGCAGAGCTAGATATTGATATTTATTACGCTTGGCAATTTACCGGTAATGATGTCAACTTTAAAGACTTGGTTGTGCTCGGGGAAACCATGACACAGGAGAAACTAGACCAAATATTAGATGCTCATCAACATAATATGATAAAACAAGCCAAGTATGGTCAAGAAATTGGTATAAAAGGTATCGCTGCTGATTGGAATGCAATGAATATTAATATACCTACCGATGAACTAAAGGATTATTACCTTGACCGTTTTGTAGAAATTATTGATGACATCAGAGCAAATTTTGATGGTAAAATTGTTTGGGGACAAATTGGTAATGTCACGAACGATGAACGTATTTTTTCTATAGTTAGCTTTAGCTAGATACAATGCCGAGCCATTGGTTGGCTTTCCTTGTATGCGCAGCTAGTGCGCATGACGTGCATCAAGCCAAATAATGCTAATATCACCTTCATCTGTTACCAACATTTCATTGAAACTATGACCCGTTAGCAAGTTGTCATTATTAACGGTTACCGCTTTGCTGAAAGTTTTGCCATAATCACTAGAGTAAGCAAAACGTATATCCGCAGTATACTTTTTCTTCTTTGGTGTTGCCCATGACAAATAAACACCTTTGTACTTGTCAAAAGCAATTTTTGGCCTATTCTCATTACGCGCAGATATTTTCTCTTTATCAATAGCAACTCGATTAGTATCTGAAAATGTTAAGCCGTTATCGTGAGATATTTGAAAATACATACTTGAGTTCAGTGCCCACAAACGCCACAAATCACCATTAGGAGAAAATGCAGTGGTCACTGTTTTAGCACAAACTATTTTTGCCCCTTTACAGCTAGTCGTTTGTTCCTTTTTAGACTGTATTGCTTGATGTTTATGCTCTGCAGCTTTACTTAAATTTGCTGTAAGTATAAGTGAAACAAAGGCAATAATTATGAAGAAAATACGAGTGAATACTGACATTTTCTTTTCCTTAGAACTGATAGTTTAAGCCAATATAAGCCGTACGTGGCGCTCCTGGAGAATACTTTGTTTTTCTATAACGATAAGACGCCTCTTGAACATATTTTTCATCTGTTATATTTAGGATTCTTGCGTTAATAGATAAAGACTCTGATATTTGATAAAGCGCTTTTAAATTGGCAATAGTATAACCATCATCTTTGCGATCACTCCCTTCTCCATCTTGACTGTTAGCATCATCTAAGCAGTATTCACCGATTGACTGAACCTCTAACATGGTGGTAAAGCCTTGTAAAAAAGCAGGCATGTAACGCACACGTACATTAGCAATATAATCATTGGTTCGGTAACGATAGTAAGGAATTAATGAGTAGAAGTTATTATCATCAACTTTGTCCCATTGCGTAGACAGGCGCATATACTTTATTTTACGTAAAGGGTCACTTGCTAATACGGCATCAGACAAACCTGAATTTGTGACATCATTTTCATATAAGTTTTCTGTTAAACCTGCCGCCATCTCTTGCTCAAGATCTGAGGCAACGAAAGAGGTCACTAAGCGCTCATTGTCGCCTAAATCAAGCTCATGGCGTAGGGTTACTTCTGCTCGTTTTGAACCTGTGTGGTCACGCCAGCCATCATTATTTAAATACGAGCCAGAAACACGAACCCCCTGAGTGTTAGATAATTTATTACTATGGTTTGCTTGTACCTTGGTATACCCGTCTTCACCTAACATTAAATCAACACTGGTTTCTGGTTTATCTGCCACATCAGCCGACAAAATATTTACCGTCGCCGCCACAGCGCCAGAGCCATAAAGGGCGGTATCTGCACCTTTTAATACTTCCATACGCGCAACATTAGAGTTAAAGCTAGACCACCACAAGGCATTATGATTAAAAAAAGCCGCTGATTGCAGTGGAATATTATCTTGTAAATATAAGTAGTAGCCACCTGTATTCATTGGCATTCTGATTGCCGCCTTATGACCTTGACCACCAGAAAGCTGGTCAATTAACACCCCTGAAATACTGTTAAGTGATTCAGCAACATGCTGACCATTATCAAGTGCTAATTCTTCTTCACCTACACCTTTTACAGACATGGCTAAGTCTGTATCTAAAGACTCTTGGCGTGATGCTGTTACGGTAATGCGCTCAAAGCCATCAGCACCATCATCCATAGTGTTGTGAGATTTTTTTAATAATTAAAATTGACGCTATAGTAGAATATTTTTTAATTTTTGCAGTGTGACATAATGTCGCGAACACGAAGTTATATCGGGGTTTATTGAAATTAATTCATGTTATTAACTAAAAACAGGCAAAAAAAAGCCCTGATTTTTCAGGGCTATTCGTGCTTACAAAATTAACCTTAAAAACTATAAGTTACTTCCGCCCAAGCGCTAACACCTTCACTTGGCAATCGAGACATCACTTGAATTTCAGTGCCTTTCACGCGGTTATATCCCCCTAAATGATTTTGATAATTTTTATCTAAAATATTATCAACACCTAGGCGTATCGCTAGATCGTTGTTAACAAAATATTGCGCGTCTATATTAAAAACACCGTAACCTGCTGTTTTTTGCTCACCATTAGTAATAGATACATCATCCTGTTTGGCAGCCATTACTAGGCTTGCTTTAACCATCAAATTATCTGCACTATAACTTAAATTAACTTGTCCATTGAGAGGAGCAATACGGTATAAGTTATCATCAATATCACGGCGCTGGCCTTCCACATAACTAATAATACTAGTAAGCTGAATAGTATCAGTTAGCTTGTAATGACCATTAATATCAATACCATGCAACTTAGCATCAACATTTGAAAATTTTAGCGGATTAGTGTCACCCGCCATCATATTGGCCATCATTTTAGCTGACATATCAGCCATGCCCATTGGCGCTCCTTGAATGTAATCATCTATAAATTGATAGAAGATATGCGGTGCGATCATTAAGGTTTCATCTTGATAGCTTAACCCTAAATCAACTTGGTAGGCTGTTTCTGATTTAAGGTTAATATTACCAATATAGGTGTGACCGTCCGCTAAACCACCTGTTGCTTCCATAGGAGTCCACAAGTAACGCTCTTGGTAAGAAGGGGCACGATTTTTCAGACCAATACCGGCTGAAAAAGATAAGTTAGCTGATAGTTTTGTTTGTGTGTTTAACGCGATATCAACATTAGTGTCTGATACTTTACGATCAGCGTTATTAAATTCATCTTGTAACCCACTAGCAAGATTTCCCATCATGTTAGCCATCATCGCCATTGATGAGCTGACTTTATCCGCATTAGCCTCCGCACGTTTTAGCCTAAAACCAAGTTGAACATTAGTTTGCTCAAATTGGTTTTGCCATTGGGTGAAAATACCATAGCGATTATCTTCAACTTCATTAAAGTTGACCACTTTAAACATCATATTATTTGGGTTAGTGATCACTGAATCATGAGTAGCAAAGTAACCATCAACACCAAAAGCTAGCTCGCCAAAAGTAAACTCTTTCGTTAACTTAACTTTAAAATCAGACGTTTCTGCCGTGGCATTATTGCGACGGTATTTAGCCGGATTATTATTTTCACGCATTAAAAAGTTAGTCATACCGTGATCAGCATCTAAATACCCTAGCTGCCACTCACCCTGCCAATCATTTAGGTTAAAGGCACCATCAAGTGTTATTCTATGGCTTTCAATATATTCAATATCCATCGGTAATGCCGGTGTGCCTGAGTCACCCGTATCGGTATAGTGATAACTTAACCCTATTTCATTATCGTCTTTGTTATAACGAACATCACCACCAAACTGAACTTTATCAAAATCTGTTGGACTGATAACAACATCATCACCACTCTCCATGCTATCACCCGTTTGGCTATTGCCGTATAACAATAGGGCAACATCACCTTTAGCAATATTAGTCACTGCTGATAAAGTCTTTGCGCTATTATTACTACGATAGCCGGCTTGGAGATCACCCGATAAGTCAGTGTCTTGGTTATTCATGGTTTCCGCTTTGCGCATTTTTACTTCAACTGCACCACCAATAGTATGTATGCCAGCAGATACTGGGGCTATGCCGCGATAAACTGTCATAGAATCGACAATTAATGGTGTTGAGTAGCTTAATGGGGTGTCCATTGAGTTTGGTCCCGCGCCAATAACAGGGTGGCCATCAAGAGAAGCCGCCACTCGGTCGCCATATAAACCACGATATTGAGCGATCCCGGTAATTGGACCATTGCTATTAATATTGGCACCCGGCACTGACGTAAGCCAATCAGCCAAATCAGGTACGCTAGTGTGCCCCTGTGCATAGCCCTTCATGTTTTCCAAGCTATGATGACGTTGGTTAGTGATGGTAATAACTTCTAGGTCATCAATCGCATCGGGGGCTTCATCAGCTAATGCTTGTCCGGAAAGAATAGCAGATGATGAGGCTATTGTTGATAATAGAACGAATTTGACAGCAATGGCTGACGGAGTAAGAAAAGCGCGCATAATATTTCACTTCATGTGTAGATAAAAAAAGTTATGGATTGAGCTTATTCTCACGGCTTAACTTATTTAAAACAAAAGGAAATGCGCAATGTGCGACAAAATGTCACAGGGAAAAATCAGCTTGTTTGCACTAGATCAACAAAGCTGATTTTTATAGGGGTGACTTAGCCTTATTACGGAATAATACCTGCTTGTCTGAGGTGATTTTTCGCTATTTTAACTCTGTTAGCTTTCATTTCACCATAACTTGGACTATTAAAATTAAAGGCAAAAAAATGAACGCCAGTAGAGTTTTCAATAAAGCCAATATACCAACCAAGCATTGTGCCATCATCAACTTTACCTGCGCCAGTTTTGGCAAAGAGGCGATAGTTTTTTGTTGCCTCTACCAGCATAATTTCTTTTACCCCATCAATAGCCTTTTCGTTAAACCCCCATTGATTGTGATATAGCTTTTGCAAAAGCAATACTTGTTCAACGGCTGATATTTTCATACTGCCATTTAACCAAAAGTTATCTAGACCGGATGAAATTTCTTGGTTGCCATAATGCATTTTATGTAAATAACTAAGCATATTCTTTTCGCCAATCTCTGTCGCCAATTGACGATAAATCGCCACCATAGAATACTTAAATGCACTGCTTAAATCATACTGGTGCAACTTCCAAACCGATGGCCACCAAGCCTGCATTGGGTAAGCTTTTTCATTATAAGTTAACGTTTGCTTAGTGTTTTTAATGACGCCTAAATCCAAGGCAATTAAACTATTAACCACTTTAAAGGTAGAAAAAGGTGGTAGCTGAGAATTAGCACGACTTTCATTCACACTACTCGTACTGTTTTGTTTGCTAGCTTTGCCTTTATTAAGCTCGGTTAAGAGCACAAACGTACATGAATTATTACCCTCTTGGCATAACACTTCTGTGTCAGTCGCTAATGCAGAGTGACTGTAATAACCTAACAGAGTGGTTATCAATAATAGTTTGATTACTTTCATAAAATCATCCGTTTTGCTAATTATTCGCCTGCATAATACGTTAGAAATAAGAATATACAAAATATTAAGTGACTAATACGCAGACAATGGCACAATAGGATGGTGATTTTTTAGTAGGAATATAAATGAAAGCTTTTTTAACCTTAGTGTTTATTTTGCTAAGCAGTAGTAGTTTTGCCACCGAGCAAGCAGAGCAACTATTTAATCAATTAAAACCCTCTCTTTATCAAATAAAATTAATAGACAAAGCCAGTGGTGAAAAATCATCCATAGGCTCAGGCTTTCAAATCAGCAAGGATGGCGTTATAGCCACTAACTATCATGTAATTTCTAGCTATGCCTTGCATCCACAAAAGTATCGAATCGAATACCTAGACAATCAAGGTAACAAAGGTGACTTAACGCTACAAAGCGTCGATGTTATTAACGATCTAGCACTCGTTAGGCGCAACGTTGAACAAGACATGGCGTACTTTCAGCTATCACAAAGTACACCTCACAAAGGGGAGCAATTATTCTCATTAGGTAACCCCCATGATTTAGGCATGATTGTTGTGCCCGGCACATACAATGGCTTAAAAAAAGAGTCTTTTAATGAACGTATTCATTTTACTGGTTCAATTAATTCAGGCATGAGTGGTGGCCCTGTTGTTAATAAACAAGCCGAAGTAGTTGGCGTTAATGTGGCGACATCAGGTAATTCCATCGGCTTTTTGGTGCCACACGATAAGTTAGCTAATTTATATCAAGATTTTCTACAAGCGCCACCTAAATCAATTGAAGAGCAAATGGCACAACAATTAATGGCGAGTCAAGATAAGTTAATGACTGAAATTATTAATAGTCCATGGCAAACAAAGCAATTAGGCAATCAAGGAAATATTCCAATTATTGATGTGCCTTTTATTCGTTGTTGGGGTGATTCCAATGCTGATAAGAATGATGCTTTAATACTAACGGCTGTAGCTAATTGTTCATTAGATGAAAATACGTACCTTTCTTCTCGGTTTTTTACCGGCTCAATGGAAATTGAATTTCGCACTATGCAGGCCAAAAATATTGGCGCAAACAAGTTTTACCATTTGTACCAGCAACAAATTGCTCGCGCGGGCGCTGGTAACCGTGCAGGCAAAGACAATGTCACCGAATATCAATGTCATCATGATTTAGTTACGCCTGAAAACCAAGCCATCACTAGCAAAAGTATTTTTTGTACCCGCGCTTATAAAAAGTTTCCCAACCTATTTGATGTTCTCTACTTAAGTGCTTCGGTTGATAAAGACAAGCAAGCGCTAGTAAGTCACTTTACTATCGCAGGTATTAATCAAACCAATGCCCTGGCCTTTACCCGTAAATTTATGGAGGCGGTATCATGGAAGTAGGTAATATGAAAATGGAGAACTTAGCAATAAAGCACATAGCCACAGAAAAACTGGCAACTGAGATCATCATTGAAGAAGTTAGCAAGGGTCATAAACTACTGCATCGCCACAAACTGACCAAAGAGAAAATACATATTGGTCGAGATTACCATAATGATATTATTTTATCCGACCCACATATTTGTCCTAGCCATGCCAGCATAGAACTTGTTGAGGGTCAGTGGCACATTACTGATCACCAAAGTGTTAACGGTACTTTTGTTGAAAACCCAAAACAGAAAAAGCATGATGCAAACCAATATATAGTTAATGATGGCGACATTATCAGCCTAGGTAAAAGTCAATTACGCATTCTGTTTAATAATCATCAGGTTTCCCCAACAGTGACGTTTAGTCCTTTTGAAAGCTTTATTGATTTAATGCGCCACCCTATGATGCTATTTTTGAGCATCACTTTATTTACTATCGTCGCCGGTGGAATTTTCTATCTAAATAAGCCGGTGGAAGTTAATTTTAGCCAATTATTCGTGCCGGCTATCAGTATGGCACTGGGATTTGCCTTATGGCCAGCAGGTGTTGCGCTGGTGTCTCACTTAAGTAAACATGATGCTAGGGTAATGACACAGCTTGGGGTTAGTTTTGCCTTCTTTAATTTAATGTGGTTCAGTGATGTATTAGAGGGTATCGCTACTTTTAATAGTGCTAGTCATTCTGTTTTACCCTTATTCGTCATGTTAATTTCTGTGGCACTCGCTTTTAGTTTATTTTGGTTAAATAGCTATATTGGTTTTCACATGACCGCTACGCGCCGCATCGTTGTGGCAGCTAGTATCACTATGCTGCTATTTGGTGGTAGCTACCTAGTACAATACAGTAACAAACCTGAGTTTAACCCTAGGCCACAATATGATGCCACTATTATGATGCCAAGTTTTTTACTGGCTCCCAGTAGCAGTGTTGATGAGTTTATTGAAGATAGTAGCAAGCTTTTTGACAAAACTAAGAAAAAAGCATTAGAGAAATAGATAAGTACGAGCCGCAAGTTACGAAACGAGTGGCTCGTAACTCGTAAATGATAATTATATTTCAGGTTAAAATTTTCTTAATCAAGGCGCTAGCTACGACGTTTAGTCCGCTAAACAAGTAGCTAGCAACGTAGAGTAAGAGGTTTTTAGGCGAAATTACGGTCGAGGAATAAAACCAACAGCATCATAGACTGAAGTTAATACTTTACTTGCTCTTGCAGACGCTTTTTCAGCACCATTTTTCATCACTTGCTCAAGGAAGGCATGATCTTCACGGTATTGATGATATTTAGTTTGAATAGGCGCTAACATAGCCACAACAGCATCAGCGACATCACCTTTTAAATGACCATACATTTTATCTTCATACTCTGGCACTAAACTCTCAACTGACTTACCCATGGCACATGAAAGTAAAGATAACAGGTTAGACACACCCGGCTTTTCTTCCAAGTTATAATAAATACGCGCTTGCTCGTCTGAATCAGTTACCGCACGTTTGATCTTCTTGGCAATTTTTTTAGGCTCTTCTAATAAACCAATAAAGTTACCGGGGTTGGTATCGGATTTTGACATTTTCTTAGTAGGCTCAAGTAAGCTCATTACTCGGGCGCCATGCTGAGGAATAAAGGGATCAGGCACAGTGAAAATATCGCCATGAAGATTATTAAAACGTGTCGCAATATCACGAGCTAGTTCTAAGTGCTGCTTTTGATCGTCGCCTACGGGTACTCTATCAGCGCCATAGAGCAATATATCTGCCGCCATTAATACCGGATAAGTAAACAAACCTGAGTTCATATTCGCTTCAGATTTTTGCGATTTATCTTTATATTGCGTCATGCGGTTAAGCTCACCCATTTGGGTGTAACAACTTAACACCCAACTTAACTGCGCATGCTCTGGCACGTGAGATTGAATAAAAATAGTGCTTTGCTCAGGATCTACGCCACAAGCAAGATAAAGTGCCAAACCATCTAAAGTCGCTTTACGTAAATCTGCTGCTTTAGGACGAACGGTAATAGCATGCTGATCCACCAACATGTAATAACACTCATGGCTAGATTGCATATTGACCCATTGCTTTAATGCGCCTAAATAATTACCAATGGTTAATTCGCCTGATGGCTGACAGCCACTTAATACAATAGGTTTACTCATAACTTTCCTTTAAACGGTATTTCTTACCTTAAAAATTTTTTAACTTCGATTTTTCTTTTATTATTTACTAGCTACTTTGGCGAGTTCTGCACGCATTTCATCAATAGCTGTTTTGTAATCTGTTTGTGAAAAAATAGCACTGCCTGCAACAAACATATCTGCACCTGCTGCGGCAATTTCTGCAATATTGCTAGCCTTAACGCCACCATCAACTTCAAGGCGAATATCGCGACCACTTTGCACTATTTTTTCTTTTACTAAGCGTAATTTATCCAAGGTTGTTGGAATAAATGATTGACCACCAAAACCCGGATTTACCGACATCAATAAAATAACGTCTAATTTATCCATAACAAAATCTAAACAGTGTAGCGGTGTTGCTGGGTTTAACACTAAACCCGCTTTACAACCATGATCTTTGATCAACTGTAATGTGCGATCGACATGGTCACTACCTTCAGGATGAAAAGTAATAATATCGGCACCTGCTCTGGCAAATTCAGGGATTAAGCTATCCACAGGTTTGACCATAAGATGAACATCAATAGGTGCGGTAATTCCGTAATCACGTAATGATTTACACACCATAGGTCCAAAAGTGAGATTAGGAACAAAATGGTTATCCATAACATCAAAATGGACAACATCTGCGCCGGCAGATAAAACCTTAGCCACATCATCGCCCAAGCGAGCAAAATCAGCTGATAGAATAGAAGGGGCAATTAAAAAAGAAGACATCATTTTCGCTCAATAAAACAAGATGGGCGTATTATACCCAAGACATCTATAATTGCGAGCATGATGAAGAGCCATCCTAGTTCATATTCGTTGCACTTATTTTGCACAATCCAACTTTTGTCGCACCAATCTAGCGCACAACAATGCAAACCAAAGTGTGTACATAAAAACCAAAAACAACATAAGCTTCTGTTAAAAAACAGTTATTATAATAAAACGTGCTTTATATTCACATGGGCATCATCTTTGCAAAATGTTTACTAGGTTCAAAAAATTATCATTATTTAAAGAGAGAAACATGAAAAAATCACTATTAAGCATCGCACTTACTTCACTATTAGCAACCTCTGCTGTTGTTTCAACTCAAGCATCAGCCACTGGTATTGAAGGCTTAAGCGCCAATGCTGGTGTAGTATCACAATACTTCTTCCGTGGTGTAGCACAAACAGACACAGCATCGGCAAGCGCAGGGGTTGATTATGAAGCAGGCAATTTCTCAGTTGGAACTTGGGTTGCTGATGTGCAAGATGGCCTAGAAGTTGATTTTTACGGTAGCTATGGCTTAGAGCTAAACGGTGGATTTTCTCTTAGCGCAGGTTTTACTTCTTATCAATATACCGGTGATTTTGATACCCAATATAATGAAATTAACCTTGGTGCATCATATGAATTTTTATCTATTGCTTATAGTATTGGTACGTGGGAAGTTGAAGATGGTGCCGATCAAGATTATACCTTTCTTGCTGTAACAGCTGAGCACGAAGGTTTTTATGCTACTTATGGTACTTGGGGTGACGAATTTGACGGTGACTACATTGAGTTAGGTTATGGTACTGAAGTTTCTGGCTTTGATATAGGCGTTGCCTTAATTGCTAACTCTAAAGAGCTAAATGGCGGCGAAGCTGATGAATCTTTAGTGCTTAGTATAGGGAAATCTTTCTAATATAGAGTTATTTACTAAGTCTATTGTTAGTACTCTTAAAAGAAGATATGACAATAAAGTGTTAATTGGTTATACTATAACCAATTAACACTTTTTTAACTTATAGTGGATGAAAATCTCACATGTCAAAAGGGATAATGACAAAATTAGTAAGTTTTGCCTTAGCAATAACCTTAACTATTGCAGTTAATTTTACTGATCATACCTTTAGTGATCAAGATGATTTACTAAAGTCGTGCTTGGCTGCTGAATCAAACCTTCCTATGAATCATAACAGCCACCCGTGTAAGGCTGTTTATATGCAAAATAAAAGCTGGCTATCTTGGCTTTCCAACGACAATAAATCAGCTCACCTCCACTTTTTGGATTTAGTCGAACTTTTACATTATAGTTTTCATTAACTATAACTCTAAATAAAAGCTAAATGACAGATAAAAAACCTTCATTTAAAAACACTTTCAAAAGCGTTGCCGCAGCTTTTTTTGGCGTGCAAAGTGAAAAAAATAGAGCAAAAGATTTTAGCCATGGAAAAATGAGCCACTTCATTATTGTTGGCGTTATCAGTACTATTATTTTTATTGCTTCACTCGTCGCGATAGTTGCCCTAGTAATGCCAAGTTGATTTGGTTCGTTACCACTCAACGAAAATATAGGCATGGAGGTAAGGCATTGATTGAAGAGAGTGGTTATTCCCCTACTCACACTCTATTTATATAGCGCCAACAATTCCGCGACTTTATTGCGTTTATTGCCTTTTGGGCTAATGGTACGTGCTACCTTGATAGATTTAGTTTTAGTTGCATGTTCATAGATTTTACGTGTCCAGATAGTATCATGATTAGAAATAAGCACGGCTATAGACTTATCAGCTGAGACTTCTTCAGCGGCATTAGCTAAATCAGCCTGCTCATCTAAACCAAAACCATTACCTGCATAACTGGTAAAACTTGCTGTTTTACTTAAAGGCACATAAGGTGGATCGCAATAAATAACATCGCCATCATTAGCGCGGGTAAAGGTGTCTCGATAACCTTCACAGACAAATGTGGCTTGTTGTGCCTTTTCAGCAAAAAAATTTAACTCTTCTTCGGGAAAGTAAGGTCGCTTATATTTACCAAAAGGGACGTTATAACCGCCTGATTTATTATAACGACACAAGCCATTGTAGCCATGTCGATTCATATATAAAAAAACTAAAGAACGAAAATAACTGTCACTGCTGTCATTAAATTCTTTTCTAAGTTGGTAATAAGTATCACTTTGGTTATGCTCTGCGCTAAAGAATGATTTTGCATCTTGAATAAAAGCATCAGGCTTTTCTTGCAGTAGTTTATATAGGCTAATCAAGTCTTGATTGATATCGTTTAGGATATACTTGGTATAGTTAGTATTTAAAAAAACAGAACCTGCGCCAACAAAAGGTTCAATTAAGCAGTCACCCTTGGGCAGCATTTTATCGATAACATCACTGAGACTATACTTACCACCAGCCCACTTTAAAAACGCACGATTTTTCTTACTCATACTACCGCTATACTAGTTGCTACTATATTTTTCTTAGAGGCGGATTGTAGCTTGAATTAACGGTTAAAGGTATTAATTTCACCCTTAATTATTGAAACCGACTTTAAAAAAGAACCTAGGTTCCTTATTACCTGTGGTAGTTCATTCATTGCTGCTTTTGCTTCGGCTTTATCGCTAAAAATTTTACTGGTAAGTACAATGAATTTTTGACTATTTAAGTTTTTCTGATAGCTAAAATATTCTAGATCTTTATTTTGTTTAATAAATTCCTCTAGTCTTGATAAGTCAGAAAAACCTGTTATTTGCACAACATAGCCATTGTCTGAATTTAGATAATATTGCTCTGTTAATGTAACTGCCAATGGCGAAGCATTACTTTCTGCATCAACCGTCAAGTCGTTAAGGCTAACTTGCTGCGCCGTAACTTGAGTATTTGTTGAGATTAACACTGGCTTTTCGAGATTAGCGGCCACTGGTGCATGAATATCATTTACGCTTGAATCAGCTAGTACCAATGCTTGCAAAATATCTCCCCTTTTGGCTGCTAGAGGAAGCGGTTGGCTGCTATCTTGACCTTGCAAGGCGAAGTGAACATCGGCGACGCTTGCAAGTTTACTTTGTCTCGTTAAGGTTTTTACTTCATGCGGTACTATTTTCGGGCTCTCATCTGCTGCAGGAATAACAGGTAATGTCGTTAAACTAAAGTAATTATATTTAGCTAATAGAAACCAAGAGAAGAATATCATTAATATACAGGTCAGCGCTGCAAAACTTATTTTGAGCCAAGTGAGCTTTTTAAATACCGCTGTTTTACCTTTAAATCTAGCATGATCTAAAGCAAGCACTTGGCCACTACTTGCGTCTATAATGCTAGCTTTATGATTGAATATAGTTTTATTTTGCCCTATCTCTTGTGCAGCTTGTTCTAAGCCAAAGATGACAACATTGATGTTATTTTGTGTTTTCTTTGCTACATCAACAAGTTGACAAAGCTCATATTTGATTTGTAATGACAATGCTTGTGCATGCTCAACAACAACAGTGATAGTGTCATTATTTTGTTTAGCTAAACGCAAAATACTCACTGCAAGAGATTGCTCTGGGTCGAATAGCGTGTTGGCAAAAAGTTGCTCTATTAACCGACAACGCATTTGAATATCGTTTAATTTGCTTGATGCTGCAACAAAGGCAACATTTATTTCGTGTTTGCTAGAGTCTTGGCTTATATTGGCTAAATATTGACGTGCTAATTGAGCATAAACCGCAGGATTTTGAGCAACAACAACAGTCATCTGCTTTGAAAAGCGCTGTATATAATCAATGCGGGCAGTAACGCTAATTGATGTAGTGGATTTTTCTACCGCATCACCTTCAACATGGTGATGAGTCGACTCATTATTAATACTATGATTTGCTTGCGTGTTTGCCAATGCAGACATATTCAACCCTTTCTATAATATTCACTTTCCACAGCACTAAGGAAAGCAATAAACGCTATAGAATTTGCTGAAGCATCTCCACTGTCACATCATCGCGAATTTCTGATTGGCCAATACTGGTAGGTATTATAAAACGAAGTTTACCACCGATATTTTTTTTATCCCGTTTCATATGACGAACAAAATCGTCTAAATCCATACTATCAGGCGCTATCAATGGTAAATCAAATGCTTTAATTAGTGACTCAATTCGACAAAGTTCTGACACTTCGAGCAAATTCATTGCTACTGCTAATTTAGCAGCAAGTACCATGCCAGTGGCAACAGCCTCACCATGAAGCCAATTACCATAGCCTTGCTCTGCCTCTATTGCATGACCAAAGGTATGACCTAAATTTAATAGGGCTCGAACACCAGCTTCTGTTTCATCACAAGCAACAATATCTGCCTTACATTGACAGCATTTTTCAATCATTGTCGATAAAACTTGCTTATCACCAGACTTTATTGCGGTTATATTGCTTTCAAGCCAAGTAAAGAAGTCTTTATCGCCTAAGATACCGTATTTAATCACTTCCGCCATACCAGCATTAAACTCTCTCACTGGTAGTGTTGATAAACTATCTATATCAATGATCACCGCTTTAGGTTGATAGAAAGCGCCTATCATATTTTTACCTAGAGGATGATTTACTGCCGTTTTTCCCCCAACAGAGGAATCTACTTGAGAAAGTACAGTCGTTGGTACTTGAATAAAGTCTATACCACGCTGATAACATGCAGCAGCAAAACCTGTAATATCACCAATAACACCACCGCCTAAAGCAAGTAGTGTGGTATCTCGACCATGCTCATTAGCCAGCAAATGTGACATGATAAGTTCAAAATTTGCTAAGCTTTTTTCAGCTTCGCCATCGGGTAAGATTACTTCATCAAGGGAGAATTGGGGTAACTTTTTCTTAATGGCATCAAGATACAAAGGAGCAACAACGGTGTTAGTTATAATACAAACCCGTTTACTTCGGATATGCTTAGCAAGCAGGTCTGCATTATCAAACAGACCTGACTCAATATAAATAGAGTAACTACGGGTGCCTAAATCAAGCTGAAGTGTTGGCATGGTGATACCTGTTAGGTATAGAAATGAAAATTAAAAGTCTAAGCGCTCAATAATTTTATGAGCAACCACTTTGGCACTTTGGTCATCTGTTTTGATAACAACATCGGCAATCTCTTCATAAAGAGGATTACGCTCTAGTGCTAAATTTTCTAACACTGTACGTGGCGCTTCTTTAGTTTGCAGTAAAGGACGACGACGATCTCGCTGAGTACGTGCAACTTGCTTATCGATTGTGGTTTCAAGATAAACAACAATACCTCGTGCTGATAAACGATTGCGAACTTGATCACTAATAACAGAACCACCGCCAGTCGCTAAAACAATACCTTGCTTTTCGCTTAAGTCTTCAATAACAGTTTCTTCTCTTTTACGGAAGCCTTCTTCACCTTCAAGATCAAAAACCCAAGCAATATCTGCCCCTGTACGGCGTTCAATTTCTTGATCGGAATCGAAAAATTCGAGATGTAGCCTGTCAGCAAGCTCTCTACCAATAGTACTTTTACCTGCGCCCATCGGGCCAACTAGGAAGATATTTCTTTTTTCTGCCATTAGATTTACTTAATACTCGTTCGTTACGGATCTTATCAAAGGGGGTTTTACAGTGACTGCCAATTGCCCTTTGACGTTATAGAGGTCTCCCTCGGAAATTTCAAGGGCATAATTATCGCAATTGTTGGGGTAAGATTGCAAGTAACATTGTTAGTAAGTAAGGTAAAAACCTCACTTACTAACAATAATATGAGTAATTAAGGCTAAAAATGCTCAGTTACCACGCGCGGAGTAACAAAAATAAGCAACTCTTTTTTCTCATTAAATTGGTTGGTATTTCTAAACATCCAGCCAAAATATGGAATATCACCTAATACTGGAACTTTAGAAACGGTGCTTATGATTGCTTGTTGATAAATACCACCAAGAACGATAGTTTCACCATTATTCACTAGCACCTGAGTACCAATGCGTTGAGTATCGATTGCTGGTGCTGAGCCACTTTGCACGTCAGAGACAGTATCTTGGGTCACTACTAAATCTAAAATAATTTTATTATCTGGCGTAATATGAGGCGTAACCGTTAAACTTAATACCGCCTTTTTAAATTGTGTTGCAGTTGCACCACTTGAAGCAGCTTCTTGGTAAGGGATTTCAACACCTTGTTCAATATAGGCTTCTTTTTGGTTTGCCGTGGTAATGCGCGGGCTAGCAATAATTTCACCTTTATTTTCTTTTTCCATCGCGCTTAGCTCAAGATCAAGAATTGTACCATCTGCCAAGCGAGCCACTTGAAACGCCAATGCGCCAGCAGGGCTAGCTACAGGTAAATTAACATTTAGTCGATCAGACAATGGTGGGATATTTCCAACACCTGGGTTTGTTGCAATATTATTGGCAATTGACGTACCATCTAAAGAGCCTGAACTTGCAAATTCACCATCAGCATTTGTAACGCCCCAACGAATCCCTAACTCTTCATTGATATTATCTTTGACCGTCACCATGCGTGCTTCAATAATAACCTGACGCACAGGAATATCTAAAATATTAACCATACGCTTGATGTCTTCAATACTCTTAGACGTATCTCGAATTAATAACGTATTGGTACGCTCATCAACAGAAACACTGCCACGAGCTGAAAGAATACTAGTTTCTTCATTTTTTATTAACTCGGCAAACTCACCCGCTTTTGCATAGTTAATTTGTACATATTCAGAATAAAGCGGTGCTAGTTCTTCAACTTGCTGCTGAGCTTGTAAATTTTTAGCCTCACGTGCAGCTAATTCATCGCTTGGCGCCACCATTAAAATATTGCCTTGCATTCGTTTATCAAGACCTTTAACTTTTAGAATAATATCAAGGGCCTGATCCCATGGCACACCATCTAATCGCAAAGTAATATTACCGGTAACGGTATCACTAGTGATTAAATTAAATTCATTATAATCTGCGATAATTTGTAATACGGTTCTTACCGGAATATCTTGGAAATTAAGTGAAATAGTACGGCCAGTAAAATCCTCACTGTCACCTAAATAACTAGGTGCTTGTTTCTCTTTTTCCTTAACAGTTACAACAAACAAGTTATCATTTTGTTTATGTGAAAAAGTAAAATGAGTGTTAACATCAATGACTAGACGGGCATTTCGGCCGTCTTTGAAAGTTTCAATGCCAGTTACTATAGTGCCAAAATCAGTAACATCCAGTTTATACAGCAGATCTTCTATTATTTCAGTATTGTGAAACTCAACATTTACCTTGCCTAATTTATCATTTACATCAACAGCAACCATGCTGTCATCTAAATAAACTAATATTTCAGCTACATTATTGTCACCTAAACGAAAGTCTAATGATTTAACATTATTAATAAACTGTTCACCAGCAGGGCTTAGTGTTTCTACTATTTCTGCCGACTGGCCATAATTAAAAGTTATTGAGAATTCTTTGCCATTTAGAGCGACATCAAATACAGAGAGTTTTTCTAAGTTAATTGAGGCAACAACCTTACCTGAGCTGTTATCTAATACCACATTAGTAACCCCCGCATGATTCACTAACGTTTCTCTAATGTTGTCATTGTATGAATCGGCAGTGAAGCTAACTTCAACATAAGCAGGGTTCATTGACGTTTGCACAGCAGGTAAAGCTGATATCTCATGTGAAAATTCAAATACCAACTCAATTTGGTCATCCTGAATTGTGTTATAAGAGAGACCTAGCAGCTTGCTATTATCTGCCTTTGCAGCTGCAACATTAAATGTAGTGGCAACCAGAGCCAGCATAGTTAAACCAACGAACCAAGACAATTGGCTTTTGGCAACCCCAGTAAAGATTTTATAATTTTTCATCTTATTAAATAGCATTATTATTTCCTTTACCCTTCTGACTCTGTTTGAGCAATTTTCATTGTAGTTTCTCGCTCCACCCAACAACCTGCACCATCAGGGGTTAATTCGATTACTTTCACGCCTTTGGCACTAACTTCTGCAATACGGCCATTAAATAAGCCAAGATAACTTCCTTTAGAAACTCTATGTAATGTCAGATCTGATGCTTCTACTAAAGCCCATAGAATACCATCATCTCCCATTGTTCCACGCATAGTTAAATCACCTAAAGCAAACTTCTCTAACGGCTGTTTACGACGACGAGGATCCGGACTTAAACATCCTGACATTTGTTGTATTTTTTGCTGAATCACTTCGGGCTTAGGCAGCACAAATGGGCTACGTAATTCATGAGCCGAATAATCAAAATGATTAAAAGCGTGCACCTCTGGCATAGGGTCAATCTGACTAGTGGTTGTATTTTTTACATGCTCCATATGAGCAGTGAGGTCACTCGTATCATCAAAACAACCACTGATAAAAGCCAAAAAAAATAAAATTAATATTCTCATTTTATTTCAGCTCCTTGATAACGGTAAGTTTTTGCTTCAAGCTTTAAGTTTAGCATCTCAGTACCAACTTGAGTTATGTCAATAGTGAAGTCGTGTAAGGTTACAATACGAGGTAATCCAGCAATTTTACTCACAAAATTACCGAATGAGTGATAAGAGCCGTTTACTTCGATATCAATCGGAAGCTCTATATATATCTCTTTGCTTATTTCTGGCTGCCATTGTAACTTAACAAACTCAAGACCACTTGTGGTACCAATAAAAGTAATATCATCAAGTAAACCAGGAGTCTCATGACTGTTAGGTAAACTTCTTAATTGATTTGCAAAAATATCTTCTGCCTCAATCATTTGCCCTCTAAACAACTCTAAATTAGCAGCAACATGATATTTAGTTCGGTAGGATTGTTTTAATGTTTTCTCTTCTACTGTAACACGATCAAGCTGGTCTATTTTTCCACTTACCAAGCCAACATAGCCTAAACCAACAACCACAATAGCAAGGAAAATAGTTAACAGTAACTTTGCTGCTGCTGGCCACTGACCTATATTCTCTAACTCAAGGTTTTCAAATTGCGAAGCATCAAATTTCATTTGCCTGCTCCTTTGGTTTTATTTGCAAGCCCATCATCAAGTTCGTTAACTAATCCTCTAATTGTCACTTTCATTTTGAAGTTACTGAGTAATTTGGGTGAACCATCATCAGAGGTAATCGACTCAGGTGTTGCATCAGTAAACAAATCCGAAAGCTCTATCGCGCGAATCATATTGGCCAAATGGTTATTTGACTCACTTTTACCGGTAATTTGTATGCTATTCCCTTGCTTATCAAGCTGGGTAATATATATGCCATTAGGAATTATTTTCGCTATTTCATCCAATACCTGTGTACCAACATTTCGACTACGTTGAAGCTGTTCAACCACATCAATTCTTTTTTGTAATGCTACTTTTTTCTCATTAAGCGTTTTAATTTCAGCAATTTGAATATCAAGTTTTTGAATTTCATTTTTCAAAAATTGATTACGTGCTACTTGGCCATCAACTCGAGCTTGAAAATACAAATTAACTGAGAAGATTAGTGCAAAAGCGCACAAGCAAACTGCAGTTAATAGGGTAAAAAACTCTTTTTGTTTGACCTTGAGTGCTTCTTCTCGCCAAGGAAGCAGGTTTATATATGCCATGGCGTGAAACTCCTTAATGCTAAACCTGTTGCTACCATGAGTTGTGGAGCGACTTTAGCAATTTTTTCTTCATTTATTGTTTTCGCAATTTCCATTTCATTGAAGGGATTTGCAATAATGGTATGTATGCCAAGCTCATCTGTCAGCAGCTTGTCTACACCTTCAATAGAAGCAGAGCCACCTGAAACAATTAAATAATCCACTTTACCTACACCACTAGAAGTCAAAAACATTTGAATTGCACGGCGTATTTGCTGCATTAAAATAGTGTGAAAAGGCGCTAGAACTTCAAAAGTATAATTAGGAGGTAAATCATTAGTTATTTTAGCAACTTCGGCATCTTCAAAAGATTTATTATAATACGATACAATTGAGCGTGTGTATTGTTCACCACCAAACATCTGATCTCGACTATAAAGGTGCTTGCCTGCTTTAGTGGCAGAAAATAATGTCATGGTTGCACCAATATCTACAATGGCGACTATTTTATCTGCCGCATCATCAGGCAACTGTGACAGGCATAAATCGTACGAACGACTAACAGCATAGGACTCAACATCAATGACTTTGGCATGAAAATCTCCAAACTCTAATGCCGCAACCCGCGCCTCAACAGACTCGGTACGTGCAGCACTCAGCAAAACATTGACTTTACTGGGATCAGATTCATTTACATCAAGTGTTTCAAAGTCAAGACTGACTTCATCTAGTGGGTAAGGAATTAAGCTATCAGCTTCGATTTCAATTTGGCTGGCTAACTCGTCTTCAGTCAAAGCTACATCCATATAGATTATCTTGGTGATTACTGTTTGGCCTGATACAGCTGCAGCTGCATCCTTTGCTTTCATAGAGATATTTTGACGAATCTTAGCGATGACATTACCCACCGCTTCAATATCCTGAATTTCACGGTCAATAACAGCGCCACGAGTCATTGGTTCAATAGCATAGTCTTCTAAAATATAGCCATTATTACCCTGGCTGAGTAAAACCGCTTTAACTGCATGGGAGCCGATGTCGATCCCTACCATCATAGCGGTTTTCTTTTTCCATAGATTATCTAGCATAACAACCCACTAAATTATATTGTTGTAATTATTTTAGACATGTTTTTCACATAAATACATTTATCACATGGTTTTACAAGATATACTAGTATTATCTGACAAATTTTCCCATAAATAGAGTTATTGTTGTGTTTTCAGTCAAAAAAATTTTCAAATTTGCCCTAACTGTGCTTTTTTTAGTCCTTTTGGGTACCTTTGTATTATATCTAAATTTACGTAACGAACTGCCAAACATTGAGTCTTTGCAAGACGTTAAGTGGCAAACCCCTATGCAAGTCTATAGTAATGATGGTTTGTTGATTTCTCAATTTGGTGAAAAGAAGCGAATTCCACTCTCCTTTAATGAAATTCCCCAACAGTTGATTGAGGCGCTATTAGCAACTGAGGATGATCGATTTTACTTTCATTTTGGCGTTGACCCCATAGGAATGGCAAGAGCTGTTTTAGGACAAATTTCAGGCAATAGTCGAGGTGGTGCGAGCACCATTACTATGCAGGTGGCTCGTAACTTCTTTTTGACAAGAGAGCAAACCTATATTAGAAAAATTAGGGAGATTTTTTTATCTTTTCATATTGAAAGCTTATTAACTAAAGATGAAATTTTAACACTCTATGTCAATAAAATTCCCCTTGGACACAGATCTTTTGGTTTTGGCGCTGCTGCACAAGTCTATTACGGTAAGAATATAAATGAGCTTAACCTTGCACAAATTGCAGTATTAGCCGGTTTACCTAAAGCGCCTTCTACTTACAATCCAATTAGCAGACCTGATCGGGCAAAAATTCGTCGTTCAACAGTATTACAGCGTATGTTAGTGAGTGGTTACATCACTGAACAAGATTATAAAACCGCTAAAAACGCGCCTATTACCGGCAAACGTCATGGAGCAAAAATAGCCTTAGATGCCCCTTACGTCGCCGAAATGACTCATCAAAAAATGATTGAAATGTATGGGAAAGAAAAAGCTTATACTAGTGGTTTTAAAGTGTTCACCACGGTAAGTAGCAAGTTACAAAATTCAGCATATCACGCGGTAACGGGCAATTTACTTCGCTATGATCAACGTCACGGCTACCGTGGTGCTGAGTTAAATTTACGTCCTGAGCAAAGTATAATAAATGATGAAACCGCTAGCAGCTTAGCTAATAGCACAAGTATTACATCCACTAAGATTTTACCCTTAACGGAAGCAGAAATAACTAATGCCTTAACGAGTGTGAACTACTATCAAATGCTCCAACCCGCTGTGGTAACGCAAGTTGATGAACGCTCAGTGAATATAACACTTAAAGAAAACAAACAAGCCGTCATACCTTGGTCAGGTTTAGCTTGGGCGCGTGCTTACATTAACGATAGAAAACAAGGACCAGCACCTAAACTTGCCAATGAGATTTTAAAAGTTGGTGATGTAATTTTGGTGAGCCAAGAAAATGACGGCAATTTTAGACTTAGTCAGCTACCACTAGCCAGCGCCGCTATGATATCTGTCTCTCCTGATAATGGTGCTATCAAAGCCGCCGTTGGTGGCTTTAGCTTTAAGCAAAGTCAATTTAACCGTGTTACTCAAGCAAAGCGTCAAGTTGGCTCAAATATCAAACCTTTCATTTATTCCGCCGCTTTAGAAAATGGCTTTACCTTGGCATCATTGGTGAATGACGCGCCTATTAACCAGTGGGACAAAAGCTCTGGGCAAGTTTGGCGACCAAAAAATTCTCCGCCTACCTATGTGGGACCAATCAGGGTACGCTTGGCATTAGCACAATCTAAAAATGTTATTGCGGTAAGGCTATTAAAAAGTATAGGGCTGGCTAAGGCTGTTGATTATTTATCAAACTTTGGCTTTGCACCAGATGAATTGCCACACAATGAATCGTTAGCATTAGGTTCTGCCTCTTTAACACCATTAGAGGTAGTTACTGGCTTCTCCACCTTTGCCAATGGCGGTTTTTTAATAGATCCCTACTTAATTGAGCGTATTGAAAATACTGAAGGCGATATTATTTATCAAGCTAACCCTAGTTTAGCCTGTGCCCCTTGTAAACCAGTCGACACTATAAGCCACCATGTGGGGGAAAGTGCAGAAATAGCACCGTCAAATTCTTCAGATGATATACCTCCTGCACCGCAAATAAATTCAGCGCCTAGAGTAATTTCGGAGCAAAATGCATTTTTGATTACTCAGGCACTTAATAGTGCTATTTGGGGAGCAGACTGGTCAGCTGAAAACAGTTGGCAAGGCACAGGTTGGCGTGGCAGAGCATTAAAGCGCCGTGATATTGCCGGTAAAACGGGTACGACCAATGAAGGTAAGGATGCATGGTTTTCTGGCTTTAGTCGCCGTTTAGTGACGACTTCATGGATTGGCTTTGATGATCCTAGCCGTAACCTAGGCAAATCAGTTTACAACAACAACCTAGGAAAAAATCAAATAACAGGTACCGAAGCTGGCGCAAAATCAGCTCAACCGGCTTGGATAGATTTTATGAAAGTGGCATTAACTGACCTACCTGTTGAGCCGTTTGAGCCCCCTACTAAAATACTCTCTGTGCGCATTGATAAAGCTTCTGGCAAGCTAAGTTCAAACACAGATAAAAGTAGTTTATTTGAGTATTTCCAAGTAAATACTGCCCCCACAGAGTATGTTAGCCAAGATAATAGTATTGATATCTTTCAAAGTGAGGATGGCGCTGAAAATGAAGAAGATGAGCTGTTTTAATTCTTCTAAATCAAGCTTCATTTTTTATTAAACAAGGTTTTTTACCAAGTTGCTTAAGCAATAAAAGTCCTTGTTTAATTACTATTTTTTTGCGTCTAATCAACTGATAATTTGCTGTGTTGGTATACAATCTGCCGTAAATTGCACTTAATTATACTTAGCGTCGGGAGTAGAAAAACTATGAGATGGATTTACTTTATCGCACTACAATTTATCCTTGTTCTAATGGTCGCAGGCATTGTCTATAAACACAGTGACAAGGCGACCATTATTAAGACACCGCCAAAATCGCTAGCTCAATGGTATAAACCTGAAAACAAGCGTCAGGTGTGGCTGCACAACATGTTTAAGCTGCGCCGCGAAATGCAGGCAGTTCAGTTTTATGCTGAAAGAAAAGATCATAAACATCTTAAAGAGTGGGCTTTAACATTAAATAAACATTACCTTAAAATAGGTGAAATGGTACCTAGTTGGAATAAAAAACTCGATACAAGGACACTGTCTAGCTTACAAAACCATGTGGTTAATCAGGACTATAGCGCCGCTTTAGCTACGGTAAACACTTTGCAAAAAAATTGTGACTCTTGCCACAGCGACTATCAGGCGATTACAGCGTTAACGTACCGTGCACCCGATTTTTCTACCATAGAAATTGCCCCTTCGCTGCCATTTAACTCGCATATGCAAACATTAACCAAGCAAGTAAATCAGATTAAGATAGCATCCCAAGATGGCATGCCTGATCTAGCCCTGTCATCTTTAACCGACCTAAAACAAGATATGGGTAAACTTGGTCAAGTATGTACCGATTGTCATAAAAAGGACAAAAAACCTTACCCGAGCAAGCAGATGAACGAAACATTATTGAGTCTAGAGAATAGCTTGAAAACTGGCACACTTAAAGAACAAGGAAGAGATCTTGGTACACTGGCAGTACTAGCCTGCGCTCGATGTCACGGCACCCACAGACTGGCATTTGGTGCTAAAGCTTTATTGTCAAAAGAGCCCAAGTTAGCTGAGTTACTAAAGCACTAGCGTGGTAATGTTCAAAAGAGGAAAGGTAGTTAAATAGCCTAGTGCTTTTATTATGCGAAATATCACGCTCGATTCGAAGAAAATACATTTAAGTAAGCTTGATTATTATTTGGATCGGTGCCCTTTGCTATTTCGTAACGCTGATCAGCTATACTCATAACATGCTTCACAAGTTTCTTATCTAGCTTTCCTGAATCAGATAGTTCATTAAGAATGTCAAACACCTTATCGAGATCCATCTCCTCCCTATACGGCCTATCTTGAACAAGAGCCTGAAATACATCAGCAATGGCAATAATTTTTGCCTCAGTACTCAAATCACGCTCTTTTGGGTGAAAGGGGTAGTCCGCGCCGTTAATACCTTCATGGTGAAATACTGCCCAACGAGCGACTTCTCCTAAACCTTCAATGTGACGCAATATTTCGTATGTCTCATAACTGTGCTGATTCATTATCGAACGCTCAGTATCATTTAAAGGACCTAGCTTTTCGAGAATATTATCAGGTGTATGTAGTTTTCCAAGATCATGCAACAATCCGGCTATTTCTACCTTTTGACATTGTATCTCTGCCAACCCATAAGAGACAGCTATGAACCTTGCAACGTCAGCACCCCTAACCCTAACCTAATGCTGAGCTGTAAAAGGACTTTTCTGATCCACGATATATGACATGATGAGTGAAAGGTGCTTTATTTGTTCAAGTGTCAAAGGATAGTTACTAGAGAGCTTACCCATATCACATGTATAGCGTGTTATGTGCCGATCTTCCAATGTAATCCAAAATGCTTCTGAGCGCTCTATTTTCTGAAAAGCTTTTACCAACTCGGGATCAAAATAGGCTCCAGAATAGCCAGTAATAGCCTCAACAATTTGTTCCTTCGCCAAAAGAATATCTGTTTCGTAGTGAGTAGCTGACATCACATCAATTCGGTCAGATATGAATATCAAATTGGCCATGAGTGCATCATAAACACTGATATCCTTATTTGATAATTCAACCCAGGGAGTGTGGTGATGAAGGATTGGGACTGAGAACTTTGATAATGGCTCGAATGACTTAAGAAGCTGGTGACCAATATAGCAATGAACATGAGCATCATTCCAATCAAAATGATTCACCAAACTGGAATGCATCTGCTCCGTTGAAACGCCACAATCATGAAGTAGTCCTAGCTCAAATGCGTATTGTATATCTAAGTCATTTAAACCGAGCTGATTTCCTATCTGGCTAGCAATATCCCCTACTCTTTTACCATGATTTGTGTCATTCATACCCACAAGAGAAACTGCTGCATTCTATGGCAATCACCATTTGACGTAAATCTATATTCAAACCAGATGATTGCTCCATAGCATAGGGACTCCACGAGATTTTATATTTATAACAACTAATATTAGACTTAACTTCAATTGACATGAAGTACCAAGAAACACGCAGCTCATTAATGAACTAATTATTGTTGGCAGTAATAGTGAACGAAGTGAACAAAAAGCAACTGCTTTTGTTCACTTAAGTGTTACATGCAAGTACCGCTACTAAGTGCATTTTGTTTTTTAATTCCACTAGCATTTTATCTATTGCATTGCTTTCCTGAACAATATCCTTATAGCTACAGACTCATCAAAAGCAAAAGACATTAACTAAATTTCTTTAACAAAAACCTTAGATTTGCGCTGAAAATTATACATTTTCTGCTTACCTTCAGGTAATTTATCCATGGGTTGTTCAATAAAACCTTGATCTTGGAACCAGTGGCCACTAACAGTAGTTAACACAAATATCGACGCAAGTTGCTGCTGCTTCGCTTCATTTTCTAAAGCTGCGATTAAACGCCCACCGCGATTGCCTTTACGATAATCAGGATGAATGGCAACACAGGCCACTTCGCCCGTTTGTGCATCTGAATAAGGGTAAAGTGCAGCACAGGCAATAATAACATCTTCTTTTTTAAGCACGATAAATTGGTCTATTTCTACTTCAAGTAATTCACGTGAGCGTTTAACCAAAACGCCTTCCGCTTCAAGCGGCGCCAATAACTCTAAAATTCCCGCGACATCATCAATCGTTGCCGTCGATAACTGCTCTTTATGATCTTTAGCAATCAGTGTTCCACAACCATCACGCGTAAATAACTCTTGCAATAAGGCAGTTTCGCTTTGATAGCTGACACAATGACAACGCTCAACACCATTCTCGCCACTTTGAATAATTGCACGCAGCAAGAGTTGGCGAACATGACAGTCTTTTTCATCAAGCAAGGTTTTCACTCGGCGAACACTACAGCTTTTAATGAGCGCGGAAGTTTCATCAAGAAGTCCTTCCGCTTCCGTTAAAGTGATAAGCTTATCCGCTTTTAAAGCAATAGCGGTTTGCGCAGCTACATCTTCTAAAGCTAAGTTAAACACTTCACCTGTTGGCGAATAACCAATTGGAGATAAAAGTACAATAGAGCCATAATCTAACTGCATGTTTATGCCATCAGAGTCTATTCTACGTACCATGCCAGTATGTTTAAAATCAACACCATCACGCACGCCCATAGGCTTAGCAATAACAAAATTGCCTGTGCTCACTCTAATTTGTGAGCCATGCATGGGGGAGTTAGCTAAACCCATGGTTAATAAGGCTTCAATGTGCAAACGTAAAGAACCCGTGGCATCTTTAACGGCGCCTAATGTGTCAGCATCGGTAACACGAATATTACCCTCAACTTTGCCATTAATGCCCCGTTGCGCTATACGATCTTCTATTTGTGGCCGTGCACCATGCACTACCACCAACTTGACCCCTAAACTACGTAACAAAGAGATATCATGAATAATATTGGCAAAATTGGGGTGTAGAACCGCTTCACCACCAAACATTAATACCACAGTTTTACCACGATGAGCATTGATATAAGGCGCGGCGTTTCTAAACCATTTAACGTAATTTTGATCGCTATTATTCATGTTTTCCATTCTTAAAATTTATTTACCTTAGCCAACTATTTACTTTGCCCAACTATGTATTCCATTGCCACTTCATCCGCAGGATCTTTATGTGGACTTGGTTCACTGTCTTCAATGATATTTTCCGCTAAAGATTCTTTATCAATATGGCTAAATCCTAGCTTAGTGAAGTACTCTGGAATATAGGTTAAAACAATAATTTGCTCTAATTCCATTTGATGAGCAAATTCAAGCAAGTATTGTACTAATGCTTCACCTTGCCCTTGGTTTTGAGCTGCGTCATCAACCACTACTGAGCGAATTTCAGCAAGACCCGTTTGGTAAATATAAAGTGATGCACAACCAACCACTTCGCCATCAAGCTCTGCAACAACAAAATTTTGCACGTCATGAATAATGTTGTCGAGTGTACGAAGTAATATTTCACCTTTATCTGCTTGAATATTGACTAGCTGATGTATTTTTTCAACATCAGACATACGCGCTCTACGTACCGACATGGCAGCAGCGCGCTGTGCATTCAAACGTTGTTTCACTTGTTTTAAAGCTATTTGAGTTTGTTGTTTACCCGGCGCGCCCACTACTTGTTCATTCAATATTTCTTCGTTACCTGATTGGATATTAGCAATGGCTTTTTCCACTTGCGCACGAGAGGTGCCACCGAGTGCTTCACGTTTATCTAAAGTAGATTCTATCGATAAGTGTTGATAGACATCTTGTTCAATTTGATCACTGAACTCTTGTAGTTTCGCTAAGGTTAAGTCTTCTAACGGACAAGCTTCTGCAATGGCCGCTAACACAACTTCGCCGACAATATGATGTGCTTCACGAAATGGAATATTTTTACCCACTAAATAATCAGCAAGTTCAGTAGCATTAGCATAACCTTGTTGGGCAGCCGCTAATGTACGGCTTCTGTTGACTTTCAAACCATCAGCAACCAACACCGCCATTTCCATACACTCTTGCCAAGTATCAAGGGCGTCAAATAAGCCTTCTTTGTCTTCTTGCATATCTTTATTATAGGCAAGTGCAAGTGCTTTCATGGTGGTTAACATGCCTGTTAATGAGCCAAAAACACGCCCTGCTTTACCGCGAATTAATTCACAGGCATCAGGGTTTTTCTTTTGTGGCATCAGTGACGAGCCTGAGCTCACTAAATCACTCATTTCAACGAAACCAGCTTCGCCTGAGTTGTAAAAAATTAAATCTTCAGCAAAGCGTGATAAATGCATCATTGAGATACTGGCACTGGCCAATAACTCAATCACGTGATCTCTATCAGATACCGCATCTAAGCTGTTCATGGTTGCCGTTCTAAAACCTAAACGATTCGCTAGAGCATTTCTGTCAATAGGGTAAGCCGTACCTGCTAAAGCGCCAGAGCCTAGAGGCGAAACATCTAAACGATATAAAGCATCTTTTAAACGACCAATATCACGGTTAAACATTTCTACATAGGCTAAACACCAGTGACCAAAAGTTACCGGTTGTGCGCGTTGTAAATGAGTATAACCCGGTAGCACAGTATCTTTTTCGCGCTCAGCTAAATTCATCATGGCTTGTTGTAAATTCACTAGAGCAAATAACAAATCACCACCGGTTTCTTTACACCAAAGCTTTAAATCAGTGGCGACTTGGTCATTACGACTACGGCCAGTATGGAGCTTCTTACCTAAATCACCCGTTTTTTCAATCAGTGCAATTTCAACCCAGCTGTGAATATCTTCAGCATCAGAAAGCAAAATTTGTTTTGGGTTTTCTTCTACCGAAGCTTTTAGCTCGTTTAGCGCAGCAGTTAAGCGTGTTAACTCATCATCATTTATCACGCCCACTTCATGTATCGCCTGAGCCCAAGCGATTGAACCGACAATATCCTGCACCGCCATGCGGTAATCAACAGGCAACGAGTCGTTGAATTTTTTAAATTGAACACTCGCCTTTTCTTTAAAACGTCCGCCCCATAAAGCCATAATTACTTCTCCTGCTCTTTTTGGCTTAGTGCTGTAATACGACTAGATAAACTAAATAAACGAATAAAGCCTTCAGCATGTTTTTGGTCGTAAACATCATCTGCGCCAAAGGTCGCAAATTCTTCCGAATAAAGGCTGTTTGGAGAACGGCGTTGAGTAACTGTTGCTTGACCTTTATACATTTTAACTACAACATCACCCGTTACTTGTTCCGCAAAAGATGCCGCCGCTGCAAGTTGTGACTTAGCAAGCGGGGTAAACCAACGACCATCATATATAACGTGTGAAAACTCAAGACCAACTGATTCACGAAATTTCAGCGATTCTTTATCTAAAATTAATGTTTCTAACCCTTTATAAGCCGCCATTAATACTGTGCCACCTGGGGTTTCATAACAACCACGAGACTTCATGCCCACTAAACGGTTTTCTACGATATCGATACGACCAACACCATGGGCTGCCGCCTTATCATTTAGGTACATTAATGCTTCATAAGCGCCTGCACCATTTGTGCTAAAGTCTTTACCATCAACGGCGACTAATTCACCTTTATCGAAACTTAATGTCACTTTACCGGCTTCATCAGGTGCATCCATTGGATCAACCGTCATAGTCCAAACTTCTTTACTTGGCTCACACCATGGGTCTTCTAATTCGCCACCTTCGTGAGAAATGTGCCATGCATTTGCGTCACGGCTATAAATTTTAGTCAGTGAGGCAGCACAAGGAATATTACGCTCTGCTAAATAATCAAGTAAGTCTTCACGAGAAACCATGTCCCACTCACGCCATGGCGCAATAACAGTAAGCTCTGGCGCTAAAGCAGCAAAACAAGACTCGAAACGAACTTGGTCATTACCCTTACCGGTACAACCATGACATACCGCATCGGCACCCACTTTTAAGGCTACTTCAACATGTGCTTTGGCAATAATTGGACGTGCCATTGACGTACCTAATAAGTATTGTCCTTCGTATACTGCACCGGTTTTTAAAATTGGGTAAATATATTCTTTAACATATTCTTCTTTAAGATCCGCTACGTAACATTCGCTAGCACCTGAAGCAATGGCTTTTTCTTTAATACCTTCAAGCTCTTCTTCCCCTTGACCAACATCGGCACAAAAGGCAACAACTTCACAGTTGTCGTAGTTTTCTTTTAACCACGGAATAATGGCCGAGGTGTCTAAGCCGCCTGAATACGCTAATACTACTTTTTTAATTTGCTTCTTTTGAATACTCATGATTTTGTTCTCATTAATCTGTTTGGTTATTTGGTGAATTAAATCACCCATTTAATATAATATTTTCTTTTTAGGGGAAGTTAGTTAGCTCAATTAAATGGAAAAAGCACGGAGTTGACGCTAGTCAATGAGTACTTTTGACGCCTAAATTGAGTTAAGTAACGATACTAAAACGGCATTTTGTGCCCACATTCTGTTTTCTGCTTGTTGAAATACCACGGCCATGTCGCTATCAAATAACTCTGTGGTGATCTCCTCTTCCAAATGTGCTGGTTGGCAATGCATCACAACACTCGCATCTGCTGTTTTCATTAAGTCATGGTTAACTTGATACGGGGCAAAATGCGCTAAAATTTCAGCTTTCTTACTGGCATCTTCATCACCCATTGAAATCCAAGTATCAGTATAGATGACATCTTGTGCGCCGATAGCATTAATATCACAGGTGATAGTTAATTTTGCGCCCGACTCATTTGCCAGTGCTTGAGTTTTATCAATAATACTTTGCTCAGCTTCATAACCGGTCGGCGTTACTAAAGTGAAATTTACCCCTAAAATCGCCGCCATTATCATGAGTGAATTAGAGACATTATTACCATCGCCAACATAAGCCAAGTTAATTTTTGATACATCATCAAATTGCTCTGTTAAGGTAACAAAATCAGCCAAAGCCTGACACGGATGATAAACATCACACAAGGCGTTAATAACGGGTACGCTAGCATGTGTAGCTAGACCTTGAATTGAGTCATGACTAAAAACACGGGCAACAATAGCATCAGCATAGCAAGATAAGTTCTTAGCATAATCACTAACACGTTCACGTTCACCTAATTTACCATTTTGTTGGCCTAAGTATAGTGCATGACCGCCTAATTTATTAATGCCCATATCAAAGCTCACATGAGTACGCAAAGAAGGCTTTTCAAAAATCATCGCCACCGATTTGCCCGCCAATGCTTGACTATAATCAGCAGGGTTATTTTTAATATTTATGGCTAGCTCTATTAAAGCTAATAATTGTGTTTTATTTAGCTTATCATCAGCTAAAAAATTGGTAATTTGTTTGGACATAATTTCTTCTCAATTCAATTAATTTATCGAAGTCTTCTCTTATAAAACGGAGCTCATAAGACTGAGTTAATCAGGCTCAATTTGTGTTCCCACACCTTGGCCTGCAAGCAGCTGGATAATTTGCTCTGGCGATTGCCAACTGGCAACCGCGATACTTCGTCGTAATTGATTTGCGGCTTGAAGTGCAGCATTGACTTTTGCAGTCATACCGCCAGCAATAACACCTTGTTCGATAAGGAGTGTAGCTTGTTTAGCGCTTAGTGATGTTAAGTACTCACCGTCGAGACCTTTTACACCATTGACATCCGTTAACAATAACAGTTCAGCATTGAGCAACTGACAAACAGCCACCGCAGCATCATCGGCATTAACATTAACTAAGTCGCCATTAGGCAAAGCGCCAATAGACGAGATAACAGGTAAAAAATGACTATTGAGTAACGCATCTAACAACTGGCTCGATTTTGGGCTTGGCACGCCAACTTCACCTAAGTCGAGCGCTGATTTAGTACAAGCAATCATATCACCATCAGCCAAAGATAAACCTACGGCGGGTAAGTGCATACTGTTTGCTATGGCAACAATTGATTTATTGACCGTTCCCGCTAAAGCGCCACTAATTATAGCAACTTGCTCTTTTGGTGTGACCCGTAAGCCATGCTTTTTAACCGTAGTAAAATTTGCTTGTGCTAGCATTTCATCAACAACACAACCACCACCATGCACTAAAACTACTTTAGCCGTCGTTTTAAGCTTAGCAATAACAGCCAGCAAATTAGCTAGGGCATCAGCTTTTTCAAGAATAGCACCGCCAATTTTTATCACCAATGGTCTAGTCATATCTTACTCCTAAGCTTTATTGGCTAGCAAACTATACTCACTTGGCAAGCCAAGGGAAATATTAAAGCATTGTAGTGCTTGTGATGATGCACCTTTAAGTAAGTTATCGATAGCACAACTCACCACTACAACATGTTTTTCTTCATCAACTTGCCAATGAATATCAGCAAAAGGTGTATGGGCAACATTGCCAATTTGTGGCCATGCATTCACCATTCGAACCAGTGGTTTATCGTTATAAGCTTGTTCAAATGCTTCATCAACTTGTTTAGCGGTAACCTCTGCTTTTAACTGCAGTGTCACCGTTGCCAATAAGCCTCTTTTATAAGGCGCTAAATGTGGATTAAAAATCACCTGCGCATTGGCTTCTTGAGAAATCTCAGGCTGATGTCTGTGTTGTAAAATATTGTATGGTTTTAAGCTAACTTCATTAAAGTTAGTCGCCAGTGAAGCGCTTCTACCCGCACCACTGACACCACTGATCCCATTAACCACAATTAATGAGTTTTCAACCTGTAAATGATTACTGGTGATAGGCTTCAAGGAAAGTAAACTGGCCGTTGGATAACAACCCGGAACAGCAACTAAATTGGTACAGGCAATATCTGCTTGCTGCCACTCAGCTAAGCCGTACTTGGCTTGACCTAAAGCATCAACATTTGCATGTTCAAAACCATAGAAGGTTGGATAGTCTTGTGGGTTTTTAAGTCTAAAACCACCTGACAGGTCGAATACTTTAACCCCGACATCAACAAAAGCTTGCGCCCAGTCGGCACTGAACTCATGAGGGGTAGCAAAGAAAACAGCATCTAAATCTTGTGCGTATTCATCAAACCACTCCTTAGAAAAAGACTGCAGGGGTACATCACAAATCCCCTGCCAGCGACCATGTAATTCGCTGAAAAGTTTTCCACAGGAAGTAGAGTTTTCCGACACAACCAGATGTTGTATTGAAACTTTATCGTGTTGGCACAATAAACCAACTAATTCGGCACCGGCATAACCACTTGCACCGATAACGGCAACCTTTTGAACCTTTGACACAACTTAAATCCTAATATTCAAACAAAATAGTAACGACATGTTTTTAAAGAAATAAATAACCTCTTATAACTAAAGCATCCAAGAGATAATAAAATAATTCTCTATTGTCGTCGTATTCCATGAACAATTAGCATTTTAAGTAGCCTTATGAAAGCAGGTTATTTACACTATAAAAGCAATTTATCAGCTAATGGATAGTTATGCAACTATTAAGCATAATTATTTAAGCTTTTATTCGGTTTTTTATTTTATAGTGCGGATCTCTTTATATGTCACAATTACCCAATTTCACTCAATCCTTGACTCAATTGATTGCCTGCCCTTCGATTAGTTCAACTCAGCCAAGTTGGGATCAAGGAAATTTAGAGGTTATTCAATTACTTGCAACTTGGTTTGAACAGTTAGGTTTTAGTATTAATATTCAAAAAGTACCTAGTGCACACAAAGGTGGCGACAACAAATATAATTTATTGGCAAAACTGGGTAGCGGTGAAGGGGGATTATTATTAGCTGGGCACAGCGATACTGTACCTTTCGATGAAAGCCGCTGGCAAAGCGATCCTATGGGCGTGGTAGATAAAGACAATAAATTTTATGGCTTAGGTACCTGTGACATGAAAGGTTTTTTTGCTTTTATTTTACAAGCCTGTAAAGGCTTAAATGCTAAAAGTCTGAAAAAACCGTTATATATTCTAGCCACTGCTGATGAAGAAACGACCATGGCTGGAGCACGATTTTTTGCCCAAAGCCAAGCAGCTAAACCTGATGTAGCGATTATTGGTGAGCCAACTAACTTAGTACCCGTAGTAATGCACAAAGGACATATGTCTCATCGCATTAGTGTACAAGGTCAATCGGGTCACTCAAGTAAACCAAATCTTGGCGTAAATGCTATTGAAATCATGTACCAAGTGATTGGTGAGTTAATCAACTTAAAAGAACAATTCAACCTTAACTACAAAAATGAAGCTTTTGATGTGCCTGCGCCAACATTAAATATGGGGGCAATTAAAGGTGGCGATAATGCTAATCGTATTTGTGGCCACTGTGATTTAGATATAGATTTACGATCCCTGCCAGGTATGAGCGATGATGAGCTTTTGCATTGGCTAAGCGAAACATTGAAACCGCTGGCAGAAAAATATCCAGGCCGTATTAGTTTTGAAGAACTACACCCTAGCTCGCCAAGTTTTGAACAAGACAAGCGTACGAGTGAAAAAGAATGTCTGGTTAGTATTGCAGAAGAAATTAGTGGTCACACTTGCTGCGCAGTAAATTATGCCACCGAAGCCCCCTTTATTCAGCAACTTGGTTGCCAAACGATAGTATTAGGACCCGGTTCAATTGATCAAGCTCATCAGCCGAATGAGTTTTTAGCCCATAGTGAAATAAACAAAACAGAAAAATTATTGGTAGCAATGATCCAGCGTTATTGTTTATAAAACTCTTTATTACTCAGCTAAATAGTCTAAAGTATAGATATGAAACTATTTTTTAAATCCTTATTATTTTATATACTATTATCAGCCTATGTGCTGGCAGATGATCAAGAATTAAAAGATCTTTTTTCTTTAACGTTAGAACAATTACTGCAAACTCAGGTTATCAGTAGTAATGGCATTAAAGAGTCGTTAATTGATGCCCCTGCAGCCATGTTGATTATTTCAACCAAGCAAATAGAGCAGCGTGGCTATCAAATATTAATGAAATTCTAGTTGATTTATCCGGTTTTGATACCATCAACTCGGGTGGCTCATCTAATAGTACAACCTACCAACGTGGTTATCGACCTCCCTTTACAACCGGAACATTATTTATGATTGATGGGCGAGTTGAAAACCATTTATGAAGCCAACAAGTACTGTTAAGTCGTCAATATCCTATTAATATGATCAGCCGGATTGAGGTTTTATACGGTCCCGCCTCGGTAAAATATGGTGCTAATGCTTTTTTAGGTGTGATTAATTTAATCACTAAGAAAGAAAAAGATATTAAAGACGGTAAAGATGAACTAAGCCTAAAGGGTGAGATAGGCAGTTGGAATTCTCAAGGGTTAACTCTATTTGCTCGCGGCCATCATGGGAAATTTAGCTATGATATTGGTGGTAGAGTTTTTAGCAGTGATGAAGAGGATCTTTCTGAGCGTTGGGGATTTTTATCTAACCAGCTATATAGCAATGAAAAAATTTGGGGACCTATTCTATCTCTGAGCAACGATGGAACGTCATTTGGTCAATACACCGACAACACTGATGACTGGGGCGTATTTGCTAAATTGCAATATCAAAATATCACTTTTGGCTATAACCAATGGCAAATAGATGAAGGCTATGGCACCACTTTTGCTGCTGATAAAGGCCAGAATAATAGCGACTGGCTAAGATCAAGCCAGCAAGCCTTTATCGAGCATATATGGCAGCCCAACTCAAAGCTTACCATTAACAGCGCCTTAAATTACCGACAAAATAGAGTTTGGGGGAACTGGGCAGAAGCAACCCCTGATTGGCGTGAAGGTATGGCGGATTATTCTTATGTAAGCCTTACTCACTGGAATTCTACCAATGACGCCATTGAAGCTAAGCAAGACCTTGATTATCAGCTTTCAGATAATTACCGCATATTAGTAGGTTGGCGAATAAAGCGCAGTGACTTAACTAAATCCTATGATGTTCCTGGCTATTGGTACGCGTACAGTTCAACGGTGCCAAGTGATAATCCTGGCCCTCATGATTTTGGCGCGGGTATATTTTATAGTAGTGATAGTAATTATGATTTTCTTGCTAACCCTTTAGCACAAGTACCTGATAACAATAGAAAGCAATTTATAGATACCGGTGTATATGGCGCAGTCGTATATGATAGCTATCCATGGTGATTGAATTTTGGCCTTCGTTATGATCACAATCAGATTTGGGAAACTACAACCAGCCCCAGATTGGCTACTATATACAAATTGAATCAGAGTGAGACGGCAATTAAATTAGTCTACGGGGAAGCATTTCAAGAGCCTCCTGCCAAACAACTTTATGGTGGCTGGTCTGATCGTAATGCAAATCCTGATTTAAAGCCTGAGCATGCAAAAAACCTAGAATTAATCCTTATACATAAAACTCAGCACTGGCTACATAATGTTTCACTTTATCATGCCAAATACTATGATGTTATTCGTGAAGATGCCATTAACGATGCCAAGCGTGATAGTTGGGGGCTTGAATACCGAGGTCAGTTTGAATATGACAATCTGATTTCAGGTCAAGCAGCCATTACTGGCCAATTGTTTTATACATACGCTGAGACAAAAAGTAATCAAAGCTATGATCATCAAGAAGGACAATGGTATGAAAAATCGACCAGCTTGGGAGATATTTCTCCCCACAAAATCAACTTAATAGTCAATATTCCCGTAACGGCAGCATTCAACATAAACTTCAAGGCTAATTATTTTCATCGCACGCCACTATACTCCCGTAATCCTTTAACGGAACAAGAAATAAAAGTTAGTTCACGGGTTCTTTTTGATACGGCTATCAACTATCAACACAGTCATTGGCTACTTAGCTTTAAGGCGATGAATGTTTTCGATCGCAAGGTATTTGCTCCAGGTACAGGGAAAGCTAATGCAGGCAATGATTTTTCTAAACGTAGTCTCGGCTTTAATAACTCCCTTTCACCACAACCAGGTCGCTCCTTGTGGCTGACAGCGGGATATAGCTTCTAATAGCGCTAAATTATCTTAGCACTTGATGTGGCTATAATACTGCTAGATAAAATAGTGACTATGATAAGCTTTACTTATCTTCTTTATTCCACAGCTTTTGATTTTCTTTTACTGAAAAGAATTCATTGGCATGCCAACACCTAGGGAGTAAGTCTAGTTGTTGTCGTTCTTGATAGTTAGATGATAATAGTTCAAGAATTTCATTCAGTCGCTCTTTACTTAAGCTAGCGACTTTTTTGGCCATGTGAGGGAAATATAAATTATTCTTTTTCTTCACTTCAATATTATGGCCGTAACCAATGAAAGTTAATTTTCTCGTTGCTATACGACACAAGGGCTGCTCAGGCACTGGTGGGTAAAGCCTGTTAACGATGGCATACTCATAACAGTCACCCTGCTGACCCATTTCATCTTCAGGCATATATATTATCCCATAACCTTGGGGAAACATGCCTGTTATTTGATAAAGTGCATCAACCACTTTTTGACTACAGGCACCTAATTCGGCATTTTTATTCACAACCTGAAAGACTTTAGGCAGCACTTTATAGTTATAACTTGCTTTGGTGGAGAAAATAATTGAGGTATAAATTTGTGGTACTTTTAATAAGTTACCCAAGCCTTGCTTAGGTTTGATACTCGATTTAAGTAGAAGCTGAATAAACTGTCGCTTAGCTTGCTCATCAATAAAAAACTGATTTCGGTCTTCTTTTGAGTTACCAGTGTAACGAGTAACGCCTAGCCCCTCACTAATATAGTTCAAAGTATACTTGTAATTTAACTGTAAAAGCTTTTTTCTTTGTTCAATATCAAGTGTTGTGTGGGGGTCTTGCTTTTTATCCGCGCCAAGTAAAATAGGCTGTGCTTGAGGATGGAAATTACCAATATCTTGCAACAACGCAGCCATCAGTAATGGTATTTTAACTTGCTCGATAAAGCGCTGTTTAGCAGTTAAATCAAAATCCGCATAAACTGTGTTAGGAAACTCACTAAAAATTCGATCTATATTGTTATCACTAACATCATTATCTAACAACAATCTATCTAACAACCGAATACATAATATGGCTTTATATAAACTTTTACATTGCTCGTTATTAGCCGGTACTTTACTACCTTCTGTTGGGCTAATAAGCTGTATAGTACCTAAAACTTGCGCTGATTTTCGATTAGTTTCCTCAAAATCGTCCCCTTCAGTAAGTTCAATGATCTCCTGACAAATACTGAGTAAGTGGCTTGTGCGCTCGGTTTGCTCTAAAGACTGTAACGTGGATTTTTCATCACTTTTATGGTCATCACTGTCAGTGAATTCTTGCCCCTCGAAATAACTGATAGCACGTTCAAGAACGGAATCATTAAGCTTGCTGCGCCCATAAATTTTAGCCAATAATACTTGAACTTGGCGGGTAAAATAGGTTTGATAAGAAGAGCTTATAGCCATTAATTCGAAAACTACATTTAAGAATAAAAGCCAATAATGCTGGAAAAAACAAAACTAAGCAATAAGAAGATAAAGTTAAAAATTAAGGGCGTTCTTGCACTTTATCAGCTTTTATTTAGACACTTATTTTTTTGGGATAACACTGCTCACCCAGAACACTTTGGCTATTTGAATTAATTACAAACAGCCAGAATCAATGCATGTTAAGTACAGTGCTATTAGTTTATCCCTTTTATTTTTACTTGTTGCTGCTTATGAGCTAGTTGCTGACAAATATTGACTAAATCTGAATGTAAGCCGCCAGCCGTGACATCTCGCCCTGCCCCTGGGCCACGTATAATTAATGGGTTCTCTTGATACCAATGACTGCTTATTTGAAAAATATTGTCACAAGGTGTCAAGCTGGCAAAAGCATCATTTTTTGCCAGTACTTCTAAACTAACTTGTGCTTTAATTTTACCCGCTTCATCTCCAGATAAACGGGCGACATAACGAATGCAGCAGTCATTCTTATTAGCATCAATTAAGGCATTAGCAAAAAAATCATCTAACTCATCAGCGCGCGCTAAAAATTCTTGTGTACTAATACCTTGCAGTGTTTGCGGCACTAAATTTTGGCAATCAATATCATCAAGTGATAATTCAAAGCCTGCCATGCGCGCTAAAATAAGTAACTTACGTTGTACATCTCGCCCAGATAAATCTTCACGAGGATCGGGCTCGGTAATTCCTTGCGCTAAGGCATCAAGTAGCAAGGTAGAAAAAGCACTTGTTCCATCATAGGTTTCAAAAAGCCAAGATAAAGTGCCAGAGAAAATACCCGCAATAGCAGTAATTTTATCACCACTATTATTTAAGTCATTAATCGCATAATTTATCGGTAAACCTGCACCAACGGTGGTATTTCCTAGCCATAAACTATCATTCTCGTCGGCGGTATTAACTAATTGATTATACTGTTGCGTACTAGATGATGCTGCCCATTTATTAGCACCAATAATATGAATACCTTGAGCAAGAAAGTCTTGATATAACAGACTAAAATCTTCGCTTGGTGTGATGTCGATAACAATTAATTCATCATAAGGATGGTTGGTTAACCAAGATAATAACTGTTTATGATCATAATCTTGTGCATCATTTTTAAATAAAGCCAATGCTTGGTTAACGTCTATGCCGTCATTATTAATTAAGGCTTTTTTAGAAGATAATACGCCGACTAAGTGAATATTTTCTAATGCATAAACGCGATTTAATTGTGCGGGTAGTAACTCTAAAAAACGTTGCCCTATATTACCAAGGCCAGCCACAACAACCCCAATGTGGCGAGCATCCTTTGTCATATCATGGTGAACATTATTTAATAATTCTGTACTACACGGCTCAGGCAGTATGGCAATAATGCTATGATGATTATCACTTGCAGCAAAACACACTGGTTGAGCACTTTTCAATGAGCGTTTAAATCGGGCTTTTATATCGCCTCGTTGCGCAACTTTATGACCAACGGTAGCGATAATAGCGACATTTTGAAATTTTACTTGGGTATGCTGACCTGCCACATATTGACTCAAGGTTTTTTGTTGATCTTGACGAATCACCAACTGAGCCTGTTTATCATCAATCCAGATAGGTGTGAATTCTCGCTGAATTTTTATCAGTATCTCACCTACAAAGCAATTAGATTGTACCAATAATAAGTCATTTAAATAAGTTACCGACAGCTCTTGCTTGGCAATTTGACCAAACTTACCAATTTCAGTGCCTGTGACTTGTGCATCAAAACTACTGGCAACATGCAAGTGACAGTGGTGATCTATGCTTTCATTGACTAAAGGAATCAGGGTTTTTGCGTGCAGCACAGGGTTACCTAAACGACCTAACTCTTTAGCCACACCGTTAGGTAAACGATGTAATTTTCTGGCATTCGGTACTACACGAGGATCGGCACTGTATATACCATCAACGTCAGTCCATAAGGTAACATTTAAGGCAGCCACTAATGATGCAATAATAGTGGCAGAGTAATCGCTGCCATTGCGACCTAAAGTACATGTAAGGCCTTGGGCATCTTGACAAATATATCCCGTGATCACCGCTAGCTTGCCAAACTGACGCCTTTGTTTAAGCTTAGCAGCACTTAATGACTGATCGACACTGCAATTTTGTTCGTTATCTATCACTACAAAGTCACGAGAATCAATACTATTACTCGGACAAACTTTTTCATTTAATAAAGCTGATAATAAACGCGCTGACCAAATTTCACCAAAGCCTAAAATATCATTATGATGATGAGCTAAATCATCTTTTAGCCAGATGGTCAGTTGCTCAAAATCATGGGCCAAGGCCGTAGCTAACTGCTTCGCGTAACTGGGCTTTAACAAACGATTGATCAACGTAATTTGTGAGGTATGCAGCTCGGCTAGTGCTTGCGTTACTGTTTGATTTTCTTCATTTAATGAAGACTCTGCATCAGTTTTTTCTGTCTTGAGGCTGCTTGCTAGTGAGTACAAGGCAAATAACTGATCTGTAGTTTTGCCATTAGCAGAAACCACAACAATATCATTTAACTGACAATTCTGTTGAATAATTTCAACCACACGGAGTATACACTCAGGAGTCGCCAACGAACTACCGCCAAATTTATGCACATGAATGGCATGTTTCGCTAACTGGTTTTCAGCTTGTTCGTCAGCACTTAATTCTAACTGCCAACCACTTGTTTGTGTCACTGCTTGTGTCATTTCATTCTCAATCTTATACTTTAATATGTGTATTATTGCTGACTCTTAGCTAAGCCATTGGCTAAGTCCGCTAAAATATCATCAATATCTTCTATACCTACTGAAATTCTCACTAATGAATTGGTAATTCCCGCCTCAAGTCGGGCAGCTTCTTCCATACCTGCGTGAGTCATTGTTGGCGGGTGACAAATCAAACTTTCTACTCCGCCTAGAGATTGCGCTAAGGTGAACAGCTCTAAATTTGCGAATAGTTTTTTCACCGCCGCAACGCCACCTTTAATGTCAAAGCTTAGCATCGCGCCATAACCAGCTTGTTGTTTTTTAGCTATTTCATGACCAGGATGATCCTCAAAACCAGGAAAATAAACCGCTTCAACAGCGCTATGTATTTTTAAAAATTTTGCTACTTGTAAAGCGTTTTCTTGGTGCTGTTTAATTCTTATTGGTAAGGTTTTTAAGCCTCGTAAAGCTAAGTAGCTATCAAAAGCGCTACCCGTAATGCCAATACAATTTGCCCACCACGCTAACTCTTCACCGAGCGTTTGCTCTTTCGCCACTAAAACCCCGCCAACAACATCACTATGACCATTAATATATTTAGTGGTAGAGTGAAAAACGATGTCAGCACCCAAGGTTAAAGGCTGTTGCAAAGCAGGTGACAAAAAGGTGTTATCAACCGCAACTAATGCGCCAACCTCATGACAAGCCTTAGTGACTTCTTCAATATCGACCAAACGCAGCAACGGATTGCTTGGACTTTCTAATAAGACTAATTTAGGTTGCTTTGCTAATGCTTGTGCTAGCGCTGATTGATCATTTTGATCAACAACAATCAATTTAAACTGGCCGCGTTTAGCTAAATGAGTAAATAAGCGAAAACTACCACCATAACAATCATGGGGAATAATCACTAAATCATCAGTTGATAATAACTGACAAATTAAATGCACTGCTGACATACCAGAACTTGTTGCGATACCAACACTACCTTGCTCTAAATCAGTAATGGCCTGTGCAAACGTCGCTCTGGTTGGGTTACCTGTGCGAGAGTAATCAAACTGACGCTTCTCATTAAAACCCTTTAATGCATAAGTGCTAGATAAGTGGATAGGAGGAATAACTGCACCATGGTGCGGATCGGTATTTATGCCAGCTCTCACCGAGGATGTGGTGATATTTTTTATCTTAGCATTTGACATTTTTTTTCCTCTAGATCATTAAGCATAACAATAATACATTCACCAAATCAGTTTAGATGTTTGGACGTCTATAACTCTAAACACTTTAAATATTTAGGTCAAGTTCTTTTAGACATCTAAACTTCTACTTGACTGAGTTTCAGCATCCAGTAAAATCTATCTTATAACAATATTAATCAGAACATCACTCAAATAGTAACAGAGGAATTTACATGGCTCAGTGGAATGACGAATATATTAATCCCTATGCCGAGCACGGTAAGAAAAGTGAGCAAGTTAAAAAGATCACGGTATCAATTCCTTTGCGTGTGTTAAAAGTATTAACCGATGAACGTACTAGGCGGCAAGTAAACAACTTGCGTCACGCCACTAACAGTGAATTACTGTGTGAAGCATTTTTGCATGCCTTTACTGGTCAACCTTTGCCTGATGATGAAGATCTTGCTAAAGATAACGATGAAAAACTGCCTGCCAGTGTCCGTCGTATTTTAGAAGAAAAAGGAATTACTGATTTTAGCGCTTATGAAATGGATGAAGAATAGCTAGTTTCGAGTTTCGAGTTTCGAGTTTCGAGTTTCGAGTTTCGAGTTTAAAAAGTAGCAAACTCCATTTAATTCGCTACTTTTCTTACTAATAACTGGTAACTTTTTACTTGTGGTATGGCTTACTCAAGCGATGTACCGATTCAATAAAGTGACCTGCGTGCTCAGGGTTCACATCAGGGTGAATTCCATGGCCCAAATTAAATACGTGGCCAGTACCACCTTCACCAAAACCTGCTAGAATTTTTGAAACTTCTTGTTCAATACGCGGCAATGGCGCATATAGCATTGAAGGGTCCATATTACCTTGTAAGGCAACTTTATCGCCAACACGGGCTTTAGCATTTTCAATATCAATCGTCCAGTCAAGGCCAACCGCATCACAACCTGTCGCTGCGATAGACTCTAACCACATACCACCATTTTTGGTAAACAAGGTTACCGGTACTTGACGCCCGTCATTATGACGCGTTAAACCATCAACAATTTTTGCCATATATTGTAATGAGAACTCATTGTAATCACGTGGTGATAACACACCACCCCAAGTATCAAATACCATAACAGATTGCGCACCTGCGGCAATTTGTGCATTAAGGTAAGAAATAACTGAATCAGCTAACTTATCAAGCAATAAATGCAGTGTTTGTGGTTCGGCAAACATCATTTTTTTGATTTTAGTAAAACCTTTTGAGCTACCACCTTCAATCATATAAGTTGCGAGTGTCCATGGACTACCAGAGAAACCAATTAATGGCACACTACCATTTAGCTCTTTTTTAATAGTACGAACAGCGTTCATTACATATTGTAGTTCTACTTCAGGATCTGGAATGCCAATTTTATCAACATCAGCTTTACAGGTAATAGGACGTTCAAATTTAGGACCTTCACCCGTTTCGAAATAAAGACCTAACCCCATGGCATCAGGAATTGTTAAAATATCGCTAAATAAAATAGCAGCATCTAAAGAAAAACGGCGAAGCGGCTGAATAGTAACCTCACATGCAAGCTCAGCATTACGACAAACCGACATAAAATCGCCAGCATCTTTACGTACTTCGCGATATTCAGGTAAATAGCGCCCAGCCTGTCTCATCATCCATACAGGTGTGTAGTCAACAGGTTGCTTCAATAGCGCACGTAAATAATTGTCATTTTTTAATTCAGTCACCAATAAATCCTCTAATTTATTCATTGTTTGCTTGTTCATACTAGTAATAACTTTAACAACAAGCAATTTATGGCGCGTATTCTAGCACTAGCAGTATTTTGAATCTATGCGCCAAATCAATTCCTTTTATTCTATTACTCATAGCAGTGCCTTTAGCCACAACACTAAAAAATATTTCAAGCTTGTTACATTTCGCTAATAATTATCAATTCACTAACAATCAGTCACTTAGCTGGATAACAAACAAATAAAGCCTTGATACGAAAAATCTCGTCGAGTTTATGCTCTATTAAAGTTGTTGCAGCAGTGAAAATGCTTTGATATAAAATAGCTGCGCTAGCAAAGAAGCACAGATTAATAATAACAATACTTCTAAAGATAACTAATAAGAATCTTGTTTAACAAGACCATAAAGCGAGCATTTCAAGCCTTTCTCTTCGAGAAAGGCTTTTTTATGCTCAGGACAAAAGGTATGTTGCGATAAGAGGGATATAAGGATAAGGAATAACAATTTAATGACGTTTTTCAAGGCTTGTTATTACGTGCACATCGGCACTATGTAACTTTACACAGTTTCGACCACTTTCTTTAGCATGATATAGCGCTTGATCGGCAAGTGAAATCAAATGCTGCCAATCAATATTTTTACCTTGATTAGTTGCCACCCCAAAGCTTGCCGTTACAGAAAGTTCAGCGCCACCTTCAAGACAAAACACCGGCTGTGCTATGGAATTCCTTAGTTTTTCTGCAATAACCATTGCCGTACTGGTACTGGTATCTGGTAGCAATAAGGCAAACTCTTCACCACCATAACGCGCTATAATATCGTATTGACGTAAACTGTTTTTTAATCTCAGGCTAAACTCTTGCAATACTTTATCACCCACTTGATGACCATATTGATCATTAACCAACTTAAATAAATCAACATCCATTATGATTATTGAAATAGGTGTTCTATCACGCTGGGAACGCAAAACACTTTTCTGCGCAAACTCATCAAAAGCCCGACGATTGTATATATTGGTAAGGGAGTCTATGGTCGCTTGAATAGCCAACTTATTTGCTAACTGCTGACTAGCACAGATAGTTAATGAGAAACAGCTACTGATAGCAACAAATTGCAAAGCAATTAACGAAAAAGCATCTATTGTGCCTGTATTAATAAAATCATTCAGATTGGGGTCATTGAAAGCAAAATAAATGCACAATAAAAAAATAACAGCACAATAGAGAAATGAAAAACCAAGAAAACGAGTAAAAGTTAATATCACGGGGTCTTTGTGGATTAGTACTTTAAAGCCTGCAAAAAGTGAAAGCCCTGCAAAGATTGTACTAATAATAATTCTAGCGACAACACTGTTTTGAAAATAAGTAAAATAAACAAAGGTAACGATTATTAAACCTATCAAAGCCATAGACAATTTCTCAAAAGACTGTTTTTCATGCTTTAAAAATTTTAAAATACCGAGAATCAACAAACTAAAGCTCGCAATGATCACAACACTCGCGACGATAATTGCAAGGAAATCAGAAATATATTGATGTAAGGCTAGAAGAACAAAGCCAAAGGAAAAAAGAAAATAGCTATAACCCAATGGCTTAAAGCCACTAAAATAAGGGTGTATACGAGCAAAAACTAACGAACCAATGCCCAGAAACAAACCTAATAAAATGTTCATTAGTGCTAAGGTTCTTATGTCTAATCCTTCCATTTACACATCATAATCTTTAACACACCATCGATTAACTATAGCTCAAATTTTATATAAACCACTGTCTATTTTATTTTATCCATTAAGGGAATTATTAATTAGTTGCTAATAATGTTTTAAGGGGGTAAATTTCCTTTAACGATAAAACTCTGAGAACAACTATGAATAAGCCCCAACGGGATATCACCCTACGATTTTTAGCAGAGCCACAAGATGTTAACTTTGGCGGCAAGGTACATGGTGGTGCGGTGATGAAATGGATAGATTTAGCCGCCTATGCTTGTGCTGCAGGCTGGAGTGGACGTTACTGCGTAACCGCCTATGCTGGCGGAATTCGTTTTGTTGCACCTATACATGTAGGTAGTTTGGTTGAGGTAGAAGCAAAAGTTATTTATACCGGTAAGTCATCAATGCATATTGCTCTAGAAGTAAACGCTTGTGATCCTAAATCACTTAACCGACGCTTAACCACTCACTGTATAGTCATTATGGTTGCGGTTGATCAAAATGGCCAATCTGAGCAGGTTCCACAATGGACTCCTGAAACTAAAGCAGATAAAAAGCAACATGATACCGCCATTAAATTAATGGAAATGCGTAAGCAAATTGGCGAAGAAATGCAAATCTTTGTTGAGTAGAGCTTAAGTGATGAAAAAGTTTTTTATGCCTTTAGTCTTATTAATGACTTTTTTATTTATAAGTCCGCCAAGCTTTGCCTTAGGTAAGCTTGGTCACCAACTTGTGTGTCAATTAGCGTTTGATCATTTAAGTATTCAAAAACAAGAAAAATTAAGCCGTTTATTGGTATCAATTCCAGCGAATCATCAAGACTTAATTAATCACTACAATTATAACAAGCAAGGTTCAGCAATCTCTTTTGCTCATGCCTGTACATGGGCTGACGCTGTTAAGCGTATTGAAAGCTTTAAGGCTTATGGCAATTGGCATTATATGAATGTACCCCGTAGCCAAATCGATATAAAAGCCAATGATTGCCAGCAAGACTGCTTGCCACAAGCTATTTTGCAACACCAGCAACTGTTAACTAAGAGCACGAATAAATCCAGTTGGCAACAAACTCAAGCTCTTCTCTTTTTAGGTCACTGGCTAGGTGATATTCATCAACCTTTGCATATTAGTTTCGCCAGTGATTTAGGTGGCAATCAAGTAAAATTAAGCCATTTGGCGTCAAAATGTAGCAACTTGCATTGGTATTGGGATGACTGCATTTTATATCGAGGTAAGCAAAGTAAAAGCAAGTGGTTACAATTATTAACAGCCCAATGGGGACAGCATCCGACACCGAACTGGCAGCCAAGCCAAGTGTGGCAATGGGCTGATGAGTCTTTTCAACTTATCAAAGCGCCAAGCTTTAAGTATTGCCAAGTCGATGACCAAGGTAACTGTCTGCAACCAGAGCAAAAAGTAAACTTACCAAAAGACTACCTGAAACAATACCAAGTCGTGATGGAGCAAAGACTATTAATGGCTGCACAGCGACTAACGAGCATATTAGAGGCTTCATTATAGTAGCGAGCGGCGAGTATTAAATGGCGAAGAAAGACTACGGATAATACTGCACTTCGTAACTCGAAACTATCTACTCGTCACTTTGCTTAAAGCTTGTTTTTAGCCTCTATCCATTGCGCCATATATTTAGTACTTTTGTGGTGATGGTGATTAAGCATAGCGCCAATAAAATTTTGTTGCCTGTGCATTAATAATGTTGATGATATTTCTGTCAAGCGTGCTGCCAATAAAGCAAAGTGCTTATTTTGCTCAAACAAGAGTCTCGCATTTTTAGGCCCTAAATCACTTAGTTTTTGCCATGTGTTCGTCTCTTTATAGAGTTGAACAGCGGCATCAGCAAACGCTTGAGCATTATTTGCCACCCTGCCTGGCCAAGCTAATTCAGAGTCCATACCTTCTATACCGATATCGGTTGTCACTGAGGGTGTAGCACACAACATAGCTTCTGCTAGCTTTCCTTTAATACCCGCGCCAAAGCGTAATGGTGCTAAACACACGCGGGCAGATTGCATTGCAAGTATAGCGTCATCAACCCAACCTTTAACTAAAAAACCTGACTTCTCATCATGTAAAGCGGTTGCTTTAGGTGGTGGATAAGCCCCATAAACATTCAGTTGAGCTTGTGGTAATTGCGCGCGAATTAATGGCCAAATATGCTGCTTTAACCATAACACCGCATCCCAGTTTGGGGCATGACGAAAGTTACCAATAGAAATAAAACCATCACGTTGCACAAAGTTAGGGTTATCTAATGAAAAATCACCTTGAGAATACAATAAAGGGCAGAAATGTAGCAAACTTGCATCAACCTTGAAGAGCTTTTCCAAGAGCGTAATTTCTTTAGGAGAAATCATTAAAGACAAATCACAACGAAAAATAGCTGCTACTTCCCTTTGCGCTAAATCTGAGCTGAGTAAATCAGCATCAGTCATTGTTCGCTGTTGTTTATAAGCATGATGACGGGCATGACGTAAACAAAACAAGTCCTCAGTATCTAATACCTTCAGTGCTTGAGGACATTGTTCGCTGATACGCCAGCCAAACTGCTCTTCCATCATAAAGCGGTCAAACATCACTACATCGGGCTGAAGCTGCTGAGCAAATTCGTCGAAACTAGGGCAATTGAGTTTGATATCAACGCAATTTACTTGAAAATCACTAAGCTCAACCATGTGCTCAGTACGTTGTGCAGGGCTAGCAAACGTTATTTGATAATTTTGCTGCTGGAAAAATGTTATCAGCTGCATCATGCGACTACCTGCCGCAGAAGAATTAGGCTCAGGCCAAACATAGCCAATGATTAGAAGTTGTTTCATTATTGAATAATAGCATTTTGATGGTGGCAAATAAAAAGCCATCAGCAATAATACTGATGGCTCTTAGCTGATAGTTAATAACAACTCGTTACTAAAGCTTACTTATCAGCTGGCTGATCGCCCACTTGTGGTGCTGGCTCAGGTTTTTGAATTTCTAATAATTCAATTTCAAACTCTAACACTGAGTTGCCCGGGATGCGTGGTGGGTTACCATTTGGACCATAAGCTAAATCTGATGGTATAGTAAATTTATACTTTGAGCCGACAGACATTAACTGTACGCCCTCTGTCCAACCTTTAATAACACGATTAAGTGGGAATACTGCTGGCTCACCACGATCGTATGAACTGTCAAAAGTATCGCCATTTAAGAAAGTACCTTTATAGTGTACTTTTACCGTATCCGTTGCCGCTGGCTTTTCACCCTCGCTTGGCGTAAGAACAACATATTGAATACCTGATTCAGTAATGGTTACGCCTTCTTTCTTAGCATTATCTTCTAAGAATTTTTGACCTACAGCTAAGCTTGACTCAGCTTCTTGGGCCGCCATTTCTTGTTGCTTAGTTTTCATGGTTTGCTCTAGGCTCATTAATAAGGCTTGAATTTCTTCTTTTTCAATCGTTGCCTTTTCATTAATGCTATCAACAAAACCACGTATAATTAACTCTTTCTCTAATGCTACACCTAGTTTCTCTTGTTCAACTAAGTTACGTTGCATATTCATGCCGATATAGGCACCTAAACCGTAAGCTTGCTTTTGTACTTGCGTCTCTAATACCGGCGCTTTATTTTCTACACTTAACGCTTCTTCTTTTGTAGCTTCTTGACAACCAGCAACACTAAGTAATGCAACAGCCACTAATGTGGGTTTAAAAAATTTCATTTACATCTCCATTAACAAATCACAATTGGAGAATCCCCCAATCCATAGCTTGAATTTTATTTAGTAAAAATATAACTAAACAAAATTAAAAAACGCCTTATACTAACTAGAAATGCCAAGATAAAAAAGTATTAATATGTTGCTTAATTTTGCAAACAATATAAAAAGCCTATTTAGCGCCTTAAAATTAGCCGTAAGACTATTCATTCCTGCTCTATTTATCATGGCATGCACGCCGTCAGCTGAAAATCCACTGCAACGTTTTCAACACGCTGTAGAAGGCAGTTATGCGGGTGATATATCAAATGATGGTAAATGGAGTGTTATTTCATCTATTCATCATGGCATTAGTGTTTGGGACTTAGAAAAGAATGCTTTGACTTATCAGTGGTCACAGCAACAAAACAGTAGTGAAAATTTAGTATTAGCCATTGATATTAGCGATACCAACAGCCACGCGCTAACAGCAAGTCGTGAAAACTTTGCCCTTTGGAATATGAAAACAGGTCAGTCTGAGGGGTACTGGAAGGTGCGCGAATCAAATATTCGTGATATTGCCGTCAGTAATAATGGTGATTATTTACTTATAGGTAAAGGTAATGGCACTGTGGTTCATGTTGCAGTAGATACCGGTAGACGGTTAGAATTTTTAGGGCATAAAGAGAAAATAAATACCGTAGATATGATGCCCAATGGCAGAGTCGCTATTTCTGGTGGCAATGACTTTATTGCCTATGTATGGGATACCGTTTCAGGACAAGTTATTTATCAATTTAACCATACCAGTAGAGTCTCTAAAGTGGCATTAGATACGCTAGGACGTTATGCTTTTTCAGCCGACAGCATGAAATCCGCCCATATTTGGGATTTAAAAACAGGCAAGCTAATCACATCATTAAAAGGCACTAAACGCCATGAGGTATTTAGCTCGGTTCGTTTTTCTCCTGATGGGAAAACCTTAGTCACAGGCGCGGCTAGTAGCAAGGTAAGTGTTTGGGATATAACAACAGGAAAGCGCATAGCAAACTGGCATGTAACCCCAAAAGAAGCAAAAAGACCTACAGGTGCGGTTGTGTATAGCCTCGCATTTAGCGATAATAACACCCTATTAACGGAAAGTTCCTCGGGTTATGCCGAGTTATGGCAACTACCCAGCAAAGAAAATTAAATGTCCCAAAATAAGCAAGAAGAAAACAATATCAGTATCTTAGAAGAGCGAATTAACGCACTTGAATCGCGCAACCTTTTTCAAGATGATGTTATTGAACAGCTCAGCGAAGAGTTAGCCGTGCATCAAGCACAATTTGCCGAACTAAAAGAGCAAATTCAACTGGTTGCTAACCGCCTAAAAGATGCAGGAAGCTTATCTTCAAGTAAAGAAGAAATAGAACCTCCACCGCCACACTATTAATATTTATAAGCTCTAATCAAACCTAACAGTTGTAAAAGCCACCCACAGCGGTCGTTAGCATAAATATTTAATATATAGTCATTTAGAGAGCGAATTATAAGATAATAACGCTTGTTTGAAATTAGGCTTATGTGTGTTTTTTACAATTTAACATTCACGCAAAAACGACTTTGGCTTACAGAATTAATTAGTTGTTCCGATTTGGTGCACCTAGACAAAATGTCCCTTTAGCTACGTGGATTATGTGCCAGATAGGACCTTTCATTGAACCCTAATACTTATATAAAGACACTTAATATATCTACCTGATCCCCCAAATAGTCATTTGACTGATGGCATACTAACTGGAAAGGATTCGTATTCTGACTATACTGAGTCTGTTGTTTAAATAAACAGCAATTATTGATGTCTTCTTTAAATCTAAAACTTAAAGGTGTAATAATAATTCAATAATAAAACAGGCAGGAAACTATTATTATGAAAAAAATACTCACTCTATTTATAGCTCTTTTCTTTACATCTTCAGTGATGGCTGAGGATGCTAAATCCTATACGCAATTTGACACATTTCGATTCACTATAGACAATAAAAACGCCAAAACATTCACTAAGAATATGCGAAATCATATTAAAAAATATCATGTCAAAGGTACGCTGAAAACCAAAATTTATAACATTACCTATGGTCAAAATGCTAATGAACTTATATGGGTCATGGGTCCGATAAGTTATGCTGAATTTGATTCTAGGCCTGACAATAAAAAACACGATGATGATTGGGCTGATAATATCAATCCATATATTACCTCTTATAAGCAAAGTGAAATTTGGCGCAACATGGACGGATTATTGATTAACAATTTGGATAAAAAAGCCGATTCACCAGAAAGGTATATCACTCGATACCTTACTGTTAACCGAGATCAAGATGATGAGGTTATCAAATATCTATTGAAGCAAGTAAAAGATACTCTCGAAAAAATGGGCAAAGAAAAATATTGGGCAATTTACGACAATCAATTAATTCAAGGAAACTTAAACGGTCGTCATTTAATGGGTATTTCAGCCATGGACTCTTGGGCTGAGTTAGATGAGGATGGAGAGTTTGCTAAGCATTTTGAAGATTTATACGGTAAAGGAAGTCTCAAAACGTTTAATGCCCTTTATAACAAGGTTTTTAAAAATCAATGGAACGAAGTTATTGAAGTTAATAAAGAAATGAGTGGCATGTAAGTATCTCTCTAATAGTTCAAATAAAAGGCCAGCATACATTGGCCTTTTTTATGCGAATAAACGATGTTGTTTTTCATAAGCCTTTTCAGCCAACTCATTTCATCCGATCATAATACAAACAATTATGTACTTTTATATGGACTTTATATAGCGTTGCTTCACGGGCTATGGTTTAGTTTCAGTATTTTTTACATCTAAGGCTCTTCAAAAGTACCTAATAAAAATCAAAAAAAAGATTAAATCAAGCATGTGGCGTTGGCCTAATATTTTTGGGCCCCCTATCTATTAAGCCATATTTTACAATGTGTTACACATATTTAATCTTAATTCCCAGCTACTCTGTGCCCGTTGGTTGCTCAATTATCTAATTAGATAATTCCACTTCTTAATCTGCGCCATAGAGTTTCTTAAAATTTCTTAGATTCCAGCCAATCATTACTTCATTACCAATTTTAAGGGCTGGTACAGAGCGTGCCCCTATAGCGTCAAGCTCTTTTCTACCACGCTGCATTTTCGCATTTGTTAATCTGTATTTAATGCCATTATCATCCAAGTATTTTTGAGCTTCACGGCAATGGGGGCATTTATCTGAAATATATAAAACAACGCGTTTCATCACTAACCTTTACAGAACTGTTAAAGATTAACTATTTTACTGAACTCTCTAAATAAAACAAAGATGAATTAACTAAATTATCGATTCTATACAAAGAAAATTAAGCAAATCTAGTAAACTAGTGGGGTCAAAGCATTTGAAGTAGTCGTTTTGGCTTTGATTTAATAGTTTCTGGTTAGAGCTCACTGGCAGCTATGAGCTCACAATAGACCATACTTAGTTTTCCACTAATAACGGAGAACTATAATGTGTTCTTTAACCGTTTATAAACCAAATGAACCTTGGAACAAAAACAAAATTGTTGGGCAAAAATTACCACTTAAACTACAACAAATTTGGGCAATCCGAATCAGATTAGAGATAGCAAATAATGTTAGAGATCTGGCACTTTTTAACCTTGCTATTGATAGTAAACTGAGAGGATGCGATTTGATTACTCTCAAAGTAAAAGATATCGCCCACGGAAGAACCATACAATCTAGAGCTATCATTATTCAAAAAAAGACAGGGTTGCCCGTTCAATTTGAACTTACCGAAAATACACGAAAATCAATTCAAACTTTGATTACAAATTTTCAAGTAAGCCAAAACGACTATTTGTTTAAATCTCGAATTCATTCGTCAGCACATCTATCAACGCGACAGTATGGAAGAATTGTTGATGGTTGGGTTTCATTCAATGATTGGTTTAGACCAAACCCAATATGGGACTCACACAATGAGAAGAACCAAACCAGCATTAATATACAAGAAAACTAAAAACCTGCGAGCCTGTCAATTGTTGCTAGGTCATAGAAAGCTTGAAAGCACGGTCAGGTATTTAGGAATAGAAGTGGATGATGCTCTTGAAGTTTCGGAAAGTATAGATTGCTAAATAAAATGCCAGATTCACTTGCAACTTACAGTCTATGGCAACTCCGCCACCACAGCGGTCATAGGGTTAATAAAAAAAACATCAATCTCGACAATTGATGTTTTCTATAATCAGATACTAAAAACTAAATTAAGATTGTTTCTTAAATCGACGTGATGCTAAACCCATAATGCCTATTGCAAAAATAGCAAGTGTAGATGGCTCTGGAACCTCGTTTGAATTCCCATTACTAGTGGTACGATATAATGCTGTACCTATGAAGGTATATGCAGCTGCTGAAATACTGTATCCTCCACCAACATATTGATTAACATTACCAGCAGTGGACAAAATCACACCGCTCGTACTACCGCCAGGTATTGAATCCACAACATGGAACCATGAATTTGTGCCCTCAGTGATAGTGAATAAGTTCGTTAAGGTATTGTTCATTACTGCATTGGTGCTTGTAAAGTTATTCGAGCGATACGTACCGTCACCACCAGCGTTATCAAATAAATTATGTACTGTACCTAAAGATGCTATTGACCATCCAGAGAAGTCGCCTGTAACACCTAACTGGTTGTTTACTATATCGTCATAAGAATAGTTTATTGATTGGTCTAGTTTTAACCAATCAAGTCCTGATATTGTATCTGTGACATAGTTAGTATTATTGATAAGCCCAGCTTGTGCATGAGAACAGATGGTTAGCAATAAAAACACTAGGGATTTAAACATTATAAAGCTTCCTTTTTATAGCAGTTAAAATTATAAAGTTAGCCTTATTATAAGTAACAAAGGCTTACTCCCTTCTCCTTCTTTTTTGTGGCGTGATGATATCTAATGGACTAATCACATCTTTGAGCAAGTCCGTTGCTACTTGCGTATACAGTGCAGTGGTATTGAGCTTGGCATGCCCAAGCAATACCTGAATAACACGAATATCCACATGAGTTTCGAGTAAATGAGTCGCAAAGCTGTGCCGTAAAGTATGCATGGATACGTTTTTAGTAATACCTGCAATGCTCGCCGTCTCTTTACATACGCGACTTAAGTGTCGTGCAGACATGTGATTGATTGGGTTTAACCCAGGAAACAACCAACCTCCTGCAAGCATGTGACCTTGCTGGTTGGCGAAACACCACCAAGCGCGAAGGTGCTCAAGTAAGACTGGGGATAACATCGCATAACGGTCTCGACTACCTTTCCCTTGCTCAACACGAATAGCCATACGTTGACTGTCAATATCACCAACCTTTAAAGACACTACCTCACTAACACGCAAGCCTACACCATACGCCACAGCCAAGGCGGCTTTATATTTAGGGTGAGTTGCGAATGCCATAAACCGCTTAGCCTCATCAAGATTGAGAACAACAGGTAATTTACGGGCAACCATTACAGGGCGTATTCTCACTACTACTTCAGGTTTATCTAAGGTCATTTGAAATAAGAAACGTAGTGCTGTGATTGTCGCATTGACAGTCATCCCAGAAACACCGTTATTGACCATAAATATCTGAAAAGCACGCAACTCCTCATAAGTTGCCGTTTCAGGTGAGTGTTGTAAATGCTCACATAATTTATTAACACCTCTGATGTAACCTATTTGGGTTTTAGGAGCCAGCTTGCGCATGGTCATATCTTCATTAAGGCGTTGACGAAGTGATTCATTAAAATAACGAGAAATGTTCATAATATTTACTCCAAGTTAAGCGAGGCGAAATGCCTCAAGACTTAGAGTAGAAAAAAGCAAAAATGTTATGGGGATAAACGGGGCTTGCCAAGAGCACCATTACCGCGACGAGCGGTTTAGTTCTATGAGCTTTCAGCAGTCATAGATATTATTCTTATTCTATAACTGTATTTTGCTTTTTTGAATATGAAATCAGCCTCAAAACTGATTTTTGGAACGTCAGCTAAGGCTAGGGTTATTAAGTTAACTGTCGACCTGCTTAAGTCAGCTAATGCGTGTACAGTCGACTTCGACCCACATAAACAATTTCAAAAATTTTATTCTGCTTAGCGCACTTTAAAGCCTTTCCCGCTAGTTAACAAAATTCCAACTGAAATACTTGTAATTTACTTTTCGTTTAAAGACATGAGCAATTAAAAACCGAGGAACAACTGAAATAGTATTCTCTGGGAGTTGCATCCACAGGAAAGCAAGCACCGGCAAATTTAGTTGTTATGGCAATTATCCCTATGAAATAGGCACTTGGCTGAACTAGTTAAGTATGGCTTAATTCAGAACTGAAAGACTATAATGATCTTTCAGCTGCCTGCCAGACTTAGTGAAATTCTGAAGTTTAGAATCATTAGGTTTAGACTGAGCTAATACATATTAAGGCTTGAACACACCAATAACTTGTTCGTGTTGTCGAACAGCTTCTGCGACTTGTGGTTCACTTTGGGTCATTTGCTCACCACAGCTAACACAAGTTACTTTTTCTACGCCATCTTCTTTGGTTAACGCCATGGTATCTTGCGCTTTGCATTTAGGGCAAGTGGCACCCGCGATAAATCTTTTTTTAATTTTCTTATTCACAACAGCCATCTCAACAGGGAAAATATATTTTATTTACGCTATTTTACCTTGAACTCCCCCCTAAGGAAAAGCGACAATAAGGTGCTAATTTTTTCAAATACTATTTTTAGGACGTTTTCTTGATCACTGCAACCGATTTAAGCTTAGATAGAGGCGCAAAAAACCTCATTAAAGCATCAAGCTTTACCATTCATCCGAACCACAAAGTGGGTTTAGTCGGCAGTAATGGTTGTGGCAAATCCTCACTTTTTGCTTCTTTACTTGGCGACTTATCTCCCGATGCAGGAGAGCTAAACATGCCAAGCAGTTGGGCTATTGCCACAGTAAAGCAAGAAACACCTTCGTTGGCACAATCAGCACTTGACTATGTTATGGACGGCGATAAAGAGTTTCGCCAACTTGAGCAAGAACTTGAGCAAGCACGTACTAAAGAAGATGGTAATTTAGAAGCTATCTTGATTAACAAAATAGACGCTATTCATGGCTATAGCTTGCCTGCCCGTGCAGGTGAATTACTACATGGTTTAGGCTTTTTACAAACACAACTTAATAACCCAGTAAAAGACTTTTCTGGTGGTTGGCGCATGCGTTTAAATTTAGCACAAGCGTTAATTAGCCGTGCTGACTTGTTACTTTTAGATGAACCCACCAACCATTTAGATTTAGACGCCGTTATTTGGCTACAACGTTGGTTAAAACGTTTTACTGGTACCTTGGTGCTGATTTCTCATGACCGAGATTTTCTCGATACCATCGTCGGACAAATATTACATATTGAACATCAACGCGCCAAACTCTACAGCGGTAACTATACCGCCTTTGAAAGGCAACGGGCAGAACACTTAGCTCAACAAGAAGTACAATATCAAAAGCAGCAAAAAGAAGCAGCCCACTTAACAGCCTTTGTTGATAGGTTCCGCGCTAAAGCCAGTAAAGCCAAACAAGCACAGAGTCGATTAAAGCGATTAGAAAAACTGCCTGAGTTAGCCCCTGCCCATGTTGACAGCCAATTCACCTTTAGCTTCGAACAGCCAGAAAGCCTGCCCTATCCACTACTATCCTTAACAGAAAGTCAGTGTGGTTATGGCAGTGACACTATTATTCTTGAAGATGTTGGCTTAACCCTCGTCCCCGGCAGTCGAATTGGCTTGCTAGGGCGTAATGGGGCAGGTAAATCAACATTAATCAAATCGTTAGCTGGAGACATAGCACTGATTAATGGTGAGCGATATTGTGCACAAGAGCTTAAAATAGGCTACTTTTCTCAACATCAGCTAGAGCAGCTGAACTTTGGCTCTAGTCCTGTTGATCATATTATTCGCGCCAAACCTACTTTAGGTGAGCCTCAAGCACGTAGCTTTTTAGGTAGATTTGGCTTTAGTGGTGACCAGGCGCTAGCTAAGGTCGATACTATGTCAGGTGGTGAAAAAGCCCGTTTAGTGTTAGCACTTATTGTCTTAGAAAAACCACAATTATTACTGTTAGATGAACCGACTAACCATCTCGACTTAGAAATGCGTCAAGCTTTAGTCCTAGCATTACAAGACTTTAGCGGCGCCATTATTTTAATTGCCCATGACAGGTTTTTACTTGAATCTTGCGTCGATGAATTCTATTTAGTCGCTAACGGCAAAGTCAGCGACTTTAGTGGTGACATTGATGATTATCAACAGTGGCTCAATGATGATAAAAAACAAGCGGTAAACAACAATAAAAACGGCTCAGGATCGGCAGATAAGGGCTTAGACAAAAAGCAATTACGTCAACAACAAGCCGAGCTGCGCAAAAAGTCTGCACCGCTACGCAAAAAAGCAGACCAGCTCGAAAAGAAAATTAATCAATGGCAAACAGAGTTAGCCAATGTTGAAGCATTGCTTAGTGATAGTGACATATATCAAAGTGACCGTAAGAATGACTTAACTGAGCAACTAAAACTTCAAGGCAGTTTGAAAGATAAACTAGAAGAAAATGAGATGCTTTGGCTAGAGTTAGCAGAACAAATAGAAGATATCATGGCATCACTGAATTAATTTTTGGTCTACACTATAATTGACGTCACTCAAAAACTAAATGAGAAAGTTATGCATACAAAAATAATCGTATTGTTTTTTTTATTACTGGGCAGCTTTTCATCCCTAAGCCAAGCCAATGACTTAGAGTTAGGTATTTATGAGTTAAACAGAGGCGAGTTTCACGCAGCCATTGCGCAATTTAGACCTTTGGTTGCCGAAGGCTACGCTCCGGCTCAGTATCAGATGGCTGTTGTTTACCAACATGGCTACGGTGTACCAAAAGACGGCATGAAAGCCTTGAAGCTATTCAAATTATCCGCAGACCAAAATTACCCTGATGCCCAGTTTGAACTAGCATTGTTCTATTCAGAAGGTAAGTTTGTTAAACAAGACTTAAAAAAAGCCTTTGATCTAACTTATAAAGCTGCCAAAAAAAGTTTAGCGAGTGCGCAGTTTAATTTAGCCGTTATGTACGCTAACGGTGCAGGCATCAAGCAAGATGATTTTAAAGCTTCACGCTGGTATCAAACGGCTGCTGACCAAAACTATGTATTAGCTCAGTACAATTTGGCACTACTTTACAGTGAAGGAAAAGGTGTAGAAAAAAGTATCGAAATGTCATATATTTGGAACACAATTGCGGCTTGGAATGGTTATCCTGATGCTGAAAAAAGCCGTGCTCTTGATGAACGTCAGTTATCAAATATAAAAAAAGAAAGCGGTTATGAAAAAGCCAATCAAATATATAAAAAAATAAAAGACCAAGAAAAATTAAAAGCCCAAATGGCAGAAAATAAAAACTTCTATTGATCTAAGTCACATAACCTCCATCATCGACTTCTTATAATAGTTTCATAAAATTATAAGGAGTCAACCATGAACTTTTTTTTCATGCTAGCTAACGATCCCGTAGTAATGTTCTCTTTTGGTGGTTTAGCCATCGTTTTAGCCATCTGTGCTTATTATGTTTACTATTTCATTAAGCATATTCAAGAAGACCAAAAATAAAACCACCACTATTTATTTTTTAGGCGAAACATACCTTTACATACGCATATGCAAAGGTATGTACTAGATCCTATTTGTAAATCAAATGCCTGCCACTTTTAATTTTATTGAGTAATTATTTTAATTACCCCCAACTCAACTTAGCAAAAAAGTCATTCAAGGTTGTAAGTAATATTGATAGCCTAAGCAGTCGATTTATCATACAATCCACATACAATTAACATCCTTCAACTTATTAGCTGTACATGTATTCTGCCAGTAAATTCAAACCTGCTTGGTGGCTAACCAATGCCCATTTTCAAACATTAGCTGCTAAATTTTTTCGCCGTAAGCAGCAACTCAACACCAACATTGAAACCTTGGAATTACCCGATGGCGACTTTATTGATTTAGCTTGGACAGAGCAACCCAAAGAAAATAATACCAAGCCTATCGTAGTGATGTTACATGGCCTTGAAGGCTCTAAAGATAGTCATTACGCCAAAGGCATGTTAACGGCTATCAAAGCACGTGGTTGGATAGCCGTACTTATGCACTTTCGTGGTTGTAGTGGAAAACCAAATAGACAAGCAAGCTCATACCATTCAGGCGATACCCGTGACATTAGTTATCTAACAGAACACCTTATTGCCCGTTATCAACAGTGTATTTTTTCTATCTTAGGTTTTTCATTAGGGGGGAATGTCTTAACTCAATATCTTGCCCAAGTACCTAGTAACCCATATAAAGCTGCGGCTGTTATTTGTGCCCCTTTAGATTTAGCCCGTTGCAGTGCTCGCATTAATCAAGGCTTTTCTCGACTTTACCAGAAGTATTTACTGCAAATGCTTAAAGACAGTACCTTAGAAAAAATCGGCAAAAAAATTATTAGCCATATAAAACCAGCACAGTTAGCAGAAATAAAAACTATTTTCGATTTTGATGAAAAAATTACGGCACCACTTAATGGCTTTGCCAGTGCCGAACATTATTACCAACAAGCGAGCGGCAATCAGGTAATACCTAACATCAAACAACCTTGTTTATTTGTACATTCTGCTGATGATCCATTTCTAAATCATCAAAGCTCACTACCAAAGCAAAAATTACCTGATCACCTAACCTTTGAGGTTTCAGCGCATGGTGGACATGTTGGTTTTATTTATGGCAATAATCCCTTTAAACCAAAATATTGGTTAGAAAAACGAGTGCCAGATTTTTTGGCAAATTATTTAATTACAAAGCAGTAGCCCATGATAATTCCTGTAGAGCAACTGAATGCTGATACCTTACTAGCAATCATTGAAGATTTTATTTTGCGAGAAGGCACAGACTATGGTGCCATCGACGCCAGTAAAGAAGATAAAATAGCACAAGTAAAGCAGCAGCTTGAAAGAGGGAGTGCGGTATTAGTTTATTCACAGCTGCATGAAAGTGTTAATATTTTACCGAGTGAGCAATTTGCTCAAAACAATTCCCAAGCGTAAGCTTGACCAAATACTAATAATAAAAACTAAGTATCCTCATCATGCAAAACTTTATAATTGAAATTAAAAATGCTTTAAGCCCTGACTACTGTTAGCAATTAATTAATAAATTTGAACAAAGCGAAAGAAAAAAGCAGGTCGTACTGGCTCAGGCGTGGATAAAAGCAAAAAGAATAGCCTTGATTTGCACCTTTCCAACGCTCACGACTGGCAAGAAGAGCGCAATACAATCGCCCAATTAATCCTTAAAGCCATAATAGAATACGCAAAAAAATATCCTTTTATTCTCACCTGTGCTGTCCCTCCTTCTATGCAAGATGCTAAAACCGGGCAACTTAAAACGGTTAGCCATGAAGATATTAGTCAAATGAATGATCAACAGATAGAGCAATTAGTTCGCTATATTTATAGTATTGATGATATTAATATGCAGCGATACACCAAAGGAAGTGGTGGCTATCATCATTGGCATTCAGAGCATTTCCCACAGATCCCGCTCAACGTTCATTGCACCGAGTATTACTATGGTTAGTGTATCTTAATGATATTGAGGATGGCGGCGAAACTGAGTTTTTCTATCAACAAACAAAGGTAAAGCCAACTCAGGGAAGTATTGTCCTAGCCCCTTGTGGATTCACCCATACTCACCGAGGCTGTATTCCAAAGTCTCAAGATAAGTATATGTTAGCTTCTTGGGTGATGTTCAATAATGCCGGTCAATTATATGCTCAAGAGTCCTGAGCCTAAGCGTAAACTTTCCTATGGGCTTTAATAACTTGTTGCCATGGAATATTTTGATTACCTAAACTAACAAAGTCTGGATTAAGCAGGCTTTCTCTCTTGTTATAACTCAGAGGCTTAAACTCACTGTCGAGTATTGTGCCGCCAGCTTGCTCTAAAATACATTGGCTAGCGCCAGTGTCCCATTCGCCCGTAACACCTACTCTCAGGTAACAATCAGCACCACCTTCGGCAATCAGGCAGTTTTTTAGTGAACAACTGCCTAGTGCAATATGGTCAAAATCAAACTCATCATTTAAATATTGCCGCATCAAATCTATACGTTGGCGCTTGCTGATAGCCACTTTAATTCGTCGTTGCTCTTGATAGTCAGCAACATGAATTTGATGACTACGACTATTTTCAATTAACTCACATTCTTTAAAAGCACCTAAATGATTTTGGGCGTAATAGGTTAAATGATGATCTGGGGCATGAATAACACCAATACTCGGCCAACCATTTTCCACCAAAGCAATATTGACAGCAAAATCACCGCTACCAATAATAAACTCCCCCGTACCATCAATGGGATCAAGCAACCAATATTTAGACCAATTTTCACGTTGGGCAAGAGGTAAAGCCCCTACCTCTTCAGAAATAATGGGAATATTTGGCGTAAGGGTTTGTAAGCAATCCATTAAAACATCATTGGCTGCAATATCGGCACTGGTGACTGGACTTTCATCTTCTTTTAACTCGGCGGTAAAGCTTTTGTCACGATAATATTTCATCACCTCAACACCCGCTTTTTTAGCACTTTCTAACGCTATATTTAATAGTTTTTCATCACTCATACGTTACCCTAATCTACTTGCGAAAAGCTGATCTACCAATAACATTAACGCAGCAATACTACGTGCTTCTTTAAAATCAGGCTTTTGCAGCAAGGCCTTATATTCTTTGATTGGCCATGGTACAACTTCTAATGGCTCAGGCTCATCGCCTTCTAGTTGTGCTGGATATAAATTACTGGCAATGAAAATATCCATTTTGGCATTAAAAAAAGCTGGCGCCATCATAACTTGAGAAATGTGCTGCAACTGATTGGTGCCATAGAAAATTTCTTCTTGCAGCTCACGATTTGCCGCTTGCTCAGGTGTCTCACCAGGATCAATTAGCCCCTTTGGAAAGCCTAACTCATAACTGTGAGTGCCGGCACAATATTCTCGCACTAATAATATCGTCTCGGCATCAAGCATAGGTACTATCATCACGGCACCATTACCAGAGCCAAGCATGCGCTCATATTGACGCTGTTCACCATTACTGAAGGTCAACTCAAGCTGCTCAACGGTAAACAAACGGCTTTTAGCGACTAGTTTTTGCTCATTGATTTTCGGTAATTGATTTTTCCCTGTCATAAGCTTGCATATTTCATTCTACATAGCGTTATAATGACACGATAAACATCAACTATGGAACCTCTAAATGCTTAATTGGTCAGAAATATCTACTGTTTTACTCGACATGGATGGCACAATTTTAGATTTACACTTTGACACCCACTTTTGGTTAGAGCACTTTCCTGTGCGCTATGCACAGAAACATGGCATTAGTGTTGATGAGGCCAAACAAAAGCTTATAGGCCATTACCAAGAACTCATGGGAACCATTGAGTGGTATTGTTTGGATTATTGGACTGAGTTCACTCAAATGCCCATTCCTTTAATTAAGCGAGAAATACAACATTTAATTCAGTTACGTGAAGATGCCGATGAATTTTTAACCGCACTGAAACAAAGTGGCCGGGAAGTTATTTTAGTCACTAATGCCCACCCTGACGCTTTGTCTTTAAAAATTGAGCGTACCCAGTTAGACAAATATTTCGATGTGCTGTATTCCACGCATGAGTTTGGCGTAGTGAAAGAATCACAGTTACTTTGGCAAAAACTACAAGCCAAACAAAACTTTGATTTAGCGAGTACCTTGTTTGTTGATGACAGTTTACCGGTATTAAAATCTGCCGAAAAATATGGCATAAAACACATACTGGCAGTAGAAAATCCTGATAGTCAAAAGCCTGCCAATATCATTGATGGTTTTACTTCTATCTCAGATTATCGCCAGTTAACGAAAGATATTTTGGCTAATCCGGTAAAGTAATTAGCCTATAATGAAAGATAACTTTTAATAAAACCTGTAACTAAAAAGACAAACGATAGCGTCCTTGGTTATCTTTCTTACCTAAAAATGGCAGTGTTGAATTTAACTCTTTAGGAAATTTAGCCGCTGGTTTTAAATAACCAGTACCCGAAATTTTTCCCCCTTGACGTACATAAGCACTAAAGCTTAAGCCTAGGTCGTTTTTTGGTGAAAGAATCAGTACTAAAACACCTTCTTCACAGCTAATATCGGCACTAAAACCACCTAATATAATACTTTGCTCTAATGCCACAACGCCAGCCTTTGACCAATTCACCGCCCCCTTTGCCGTTAAGCATTGATTATTTTGCAAATTCATACTGGCTTCACTTACCTGCAATGCGACTTCACCTTTTGCTAATAATGGCAAAGGTAAGGGTAGTTGTTGGGCTACGTCGTTAGCTCTTACCGACACAGATAAATCAGTAACAACAACTTCTTGGCTGGAAATTGATAATGTTAACTGACCTTCAGCACCAGATAACAAGGGATCGCCAAAAGCAACATCAAGCTTGGGAGCTAAGGTAAATAAAGACCAAAAGCTTAACTGAACCTCAACTTGTTCAACCAGCGTGTTATCCACAATAAGCTGGTCAATACGCGTTTGCCACACTGTCCCTTGCACTCCTGATAAGGCAATATGCTTAGGTAAAGTGATTTGCTTTAGCACAACTGCACTAGGCAGAGTTGCGATTAAAAATACTAAGTAGGTCATTAAAAAAATTGCTGCGATAGCAAACTTCTTCTTCATTGGTGTCTCTGCTTTATTTTTTATTTATTTGTTTTAGTGGTCGAGTATTAACGGCAACCATCATTGCTTTGTTAACTGCAAGCGACGTACACGTACTTCACCAGCGTTATCACTACTGGCTAAATCAATCGCCTGCACTTGCAATCCTTCATTGTTAGCTAAATGCTCTAGCCAAAACAACAACTCGCTAAAAGGTGCCGTATCAAGCCAAACTTGCAAACTTTCTCCTTGAGGCTGCATACGTGTAATCTTTAGCTGATATCGATTGGCAGTGCGATTGATAATACTAGACAAACTAGCCGTTGCTTTTTTTCCTGAGGACTTTAGCTTAATCGACTGATAACGTGCAACATTTTCATCAACCCAAGTTAATAAGGCTTGTCTACTCGCGAGTTTATTTTCGGTATTAGCCAAATTGGTGTTAAGTGGCTGCCACAGCAAGGTATAAAGTAGAAACACTATTACCGCAGAGCCCATAGCCAGCACTAAGCGTTGCTCACGAACATTAAGCTGTTGCCACCATTGTTTAATTGATGATTGACTCATTATGAGCGCCCCTTATTGCTTTTTTTAGCCGTTTGGCTGTCGGCACTGCGAATACTATATGAACCTGTTATTTGCTCACCCTGATTATTTTGTGCTCCTTGCTTAACTTTTAGCTTAGCGGTATTCAAAGCATTTTTAAAACGCTCAAAATGTTGATAGTCACTCGCTATTGCCTGCAAACGTAACTCTTGACGCTTACCATCAAACTTTAATGATTCAGGCTTCAATTCTGGCACTTTAGCAAAAGCAGGCTGTACTTTAGCGAGCATTGCTAAGAATCCTTCACTATCATTTCCACCTCCCAGTTGTGCAATTTTTCGCTTTAACTGAGATTTTACTGTACCGATACGAACTCTTTTAGCTTGCGGAAAGGCTTTTTTATAGCGAGCAATAATTTGTGCTTCAACTTGCTGCTGCTGCGACGTTAATTGCCATAACTGTGCACTTTTATAACCAAAATTTAACAATAAAGCACAAGCGGCAATCCCGGCCACCCACAACCAATTCGTTAAGGTTTTTGAATGTTTATCTTTTACTTTGTACTGCCCTTGCAGCAAATTAAATTTACTTTCATGGCAATGTTGTGCCAGCAAAGCTAAAGGTAATTCTTCATCTACTCGTTGTAGTGTTAAGTGCTCACTGTGAGGCAGCTGTGAATAAGCCGCAAATATCGGCTGCTCATTTTGCGCTTTAGTACTCTCTGATGAGTGGGTACTCTTTAAGTCACTTTCTTGAGCACTAAAAACATGCTCAACGGCAAATTGCCAAGCATCAGCATCTAACACAAAGCCTTGCCATTGCCCTTGACGCACGATGACTTGCGACTGCACCGAAGACTTACTTGTAGGGGGCAGTACTATTGCGCTCCATTGTCCTGAAATGAATGGCATCGCTAAGATATCAACTTGCATCGTTTTAGCTTTAATATTGGCATCACTGAGCCAAGCCTGCCATAACTGCATTTGTGTGTGAGCAACTACCGCAACAAAACAATTATACCCAAAAGCATCACTCAGGTTGGCATAGGCAAAAAAGAGTTGTTCAACATCTTGTGCTAACTCATCTTCAAGCATGTAAGGCACGGCTGAATACATAGCGCGTTGCGAGGTAGTAGGTACGGTTAATTGTTTTAAAATAACATCACTACCGGGCACAAACACTTTAACTATTCTTTGAGAAGCTTTTTCTGTTAGCTCTGTTAATTGCTCAGCATTATTTAGCACGCCACTGGCAATAATCTCTTGCTCAACAGCGCTAAATATCAGCCAAGATATTTCATCTTCTGCTTGGCTGCCAAGGCGTATATATAAAGTTTCGGCCATTAATTGCGTCCTATGGTGCGACTGATCACATCAATATATTTATTATTAGTTATTTTCATCACAGAGTTAAAAGCAAAATAGCTGTTATTAAAGCTAGCACTGGCTTTTAGTTTAAAGTATTCACTATCAACTACAAACTGATCTTTTTTATCATCACTACTTTTTAACTTAACCACTTCAGGTAGATTATAAAAATCGTCTTTTGTTTCGAAACCTTTCTCGCCCCGAGCACTCAGTATTTGCTGCGCTTCATCTAAGGTTGAGCCTAATAGCGCCTGCAATAACTCAGGTTGCTCAACATTTAAGGTATTAATGTTTATTTTATGCATATCGCTGTTAGGAAGTATACACACATAAGGCTTAATGGCTTCAATCACTGCGGGGGTAAAATGTTCAATAATACGCAGTTCATTAACACTAGCAAGGTGATTATTGGCGGCGAGATATGGAAACTCACGTGAAGCATAGTCATCATCCTCCGCGCCGCCAGCACTACTGATGCGACCATCTTCGTCAAGCCAATCTGTTAACGCATCTGCCATAGATTCTGCTTCAAATTGTGAAATTCCTTCAAGTTGTAAATTAATAATTAAAGTTTCTAAGGCTAACCTGGCGGGGACTTTTTTATTTTTTGAATTGGCATTATTGTTTTGGTTATTATTCGCCTTACCCTTTTTTGAGCCACTGCCAGCATTATTATTAGCTAACGGTGCTCGTAACGCATTAAGATTTAAACAACTTTGCAAATCGGTAATTTCACCGCTTATTTCACCAAAATCAACAGGATACGTTGTCTCCCCTTGCGCCCAAATTTGCCCTAGGTGAGTAACCTCTTCATCTTCTTTAAACGCGGTAATTAACACCCTTTTGGTAAACGCTTCTGCCCCCATAGCATACCAATAGGCTTGCTGATTAAAGCTAATGTTAGTGCTGCGCTGCATTTGCATTTGTAAACGCCCCGTCATTTGTGTGGCGATCACCACACACATAGCAACAATGAGCATTACTGTGATCAACGCAACCCCTTGCTGCTTATTATGATGAAAGCTTGGTACTATCATGTCCTTGTACCCGAGCCTTTTTTCTTAGTGCTGTTATCAATACCCGGCACTAAAAACTGACGACGAATAATGCCGTAATCTTTTGTCTCTATTTCAATAGCAATGGCAAGCGGCAGCTCCTCTGCCTCCCATGCTTCTTGCCATTTTTTGCCATCAAAATATTCAAATGTCATACTAATAACATCACTGATCAGTGGACGGATTTTAGGCTCTTCTCCGACAACAGCATCGACAAAATTAAAATGAAGGCGCTGCAATGTTTCTTCGCTCAATTGATAAGCGACCGCCTGCATGTCACTACGAGGAAGTAATAGTCCCGGATTTGTCCAACCATGGCGAACAAAGGCAAGCGCTAATTCACCGTCTGTGACATCAGAAGCTGACCGCAAAAAGTATTTCTGCGGTGCTTCACCGTTAAGGCGAGCACTTCTGCGAGCTATTTGGGTCAGATCTCGCTCTATAATTAAAAAAGCTCGTTGTAGTTCATTTTGACGTTTACTGCGAGTTTGTGAAGTTTCATCGCCTTTAATGACAGAATCAAAAATAGTAAAACTTGATAAGCTAATCACCGAAAAAATGGCAATAGCAATTAATACCTCTAATAAAGTAAAACCTTTATTGTTAAGCTTTTGATCAAAATGACAAATAACCACTATTGTTCAACCTTAGAAACATAGGTAGTCAAACTGGTTAGCGGCAACTTTTCATCTTCACTCAAGCGCACTTCCATCACGATAGCGCGCATATCTTTATCTGTGGTTTTAAGCACCTTTTGATGCCAAAACCATTGCCGACCAGCTAGTTCAACATCCCCTTTGGCATTATTTTTAGGCGGCCATTTTTTTTCTAAATTGACAGTAACCAACTGATTAGAGGCGACCCAATTGGCAAACATTTTATTTTCTAAATGCCCCATATTTCGGGCATTATTACTTGCTGCGCTAAGCAATGCTAAACCAGCAATAGCAAAAACGGCCATAGCAAGCATCACTTCAATGAGGGTAAAACCGCGAGTAAAAGCAGCGTTACTCATCGTCTAACACCGGACCTTCAATCGTTAACGGTATGGTGTAAATACCCGTAACACGATAAGCCAAGTCTGATAAATCATCATAAAGGGAAGCTTGTTCACTATAGTGAAAGGTCAAACTAAAAGGGGTGATATCGCCTCCTGATAAAATATAGACTTGTGGGATAGTCTTCATTTCTTTTTTCGCTTCTATGTCATCAAAAGAAAGGTATTCATTAGATTGTTCAGTAAATACCGATGAATCAAACAATATTGGCTCTTCAATGGGTAAGTCATCAAGTGTTAACTTCAGCTCGACACCTTCAGGTAACTCTTGCACTGACAACCAAGCTTGCTCGCTGATTTCACTCCATTTCATCCCATCGAAGCCTAGAAATTGATAACTATTCTCTTTTACCAACAAACCCAGCTCAACATTGTTGAGCAAACCATAATTGGCGGCACTTTCAAAAATACCAGCAAAACGAATACTAGCTTCTTTAAGGGTATCTTCAGGTCGCTTGCCAGAAAAATTAAACTGCACCATGGTGGCAATAACCCCAATCAAGGCAATAACCACCATCACTTCAATTAGCGTGAAGCCTGTGGTTTTTGCTAAGGGTCGATGGTGACTTTTCATGTGTTAAAAATATCTAATGGTAAATGACTAAAATTAGTAACATCCTCCTTTAAGCTGTATGGTTCAATTTAAAGTAAAAAGCACGGAGTTGACGCCAGTCAATGAGTACTTTTGCCGCCTAAATTGGGCTTTACAGCAACAAGGTAAATCTTACGGTTATAATTTCAGACTAAAAAGTTCATAGGCAAGGCGCTAAATATGACGTTTAGTTCGCTAAACGAGTATTTTGCAACGCCGTATATGAGCTTTCTAGGCGAAATTATTGGTAGTCGCCTAAATTCCAGTTGCCTATATCATCTTCGGTACCCACTTCTCCATCTGGGCCGGCGGTAAATACATCCATTTTTCCATGCTCACCTGGATTTAGTAAGTAATACTCACCACCCCAAGGATCTTTAGGCAGACGTTTTACATAGCCGTCTTCTTGAAAACGACGCGGTAAAGGTTCGACATCCGTCTCTTCAACCAAGGCTTCTAAACCTTGATCTGTGGTTGGGTAATCGTAATTATCCAATTTATACATATTCAAGGAGTTTTCTAATGCGGTGATATCAGAAACAGCTTTTTGCATATTGGCTCGTTCTTGACTGCCCATTAAGTTTGGCACCACCATGCTAGCTAAAATACCTAAAATAACGATAACAACCATCACTTCTAATAGCGTGAAGCCTTGGACTTTTTTAACGTTTAACTTAGTTTTATTCATTTTTACTTTCCTAACGACTGTTCTAAATTCAATATAAAAAATTTTGCTGCTATCATGAGATCCTGAATCCATCATGCTGGACTTGATTCAGTATCTGGATGACATGGTCTGAGATTAACCACCCACAAGAGTATTCAACTGTAAAATTGGCTCTAAAATAGCCACAACAATAAATAGCACAATACCTGCCATCACCACCATTAACGCGGGCTCAAACGCTTTTAATGAAATATTCACCAAAGCTTCAAATTCTCTATCTTGGTTATCTGCCGCACGGCCTAGCATATGCTCAAGCTGACCACTCTTCTCGCCACTGGCTATCATATGCAGCATCATTGGTGGAAACAGCTTAGTTTGCTCTAATGACATGCGCAGACTCGCCCCTTCTCTTACTTTGTCTGATGCGGCTTTCACTTGTTGTTTGATAAAAAGGTTATCTAATACTTCACCTGATATTTTCATACTTTCTAACAAGGGCACAGCACTGGCGGTTAAAATACTCAAAGTACGGGCAAAACGTGCCGTGTTTATGCCTTTAGCCACTTTACCAATCCCCGGTAAAGCAATAATGCGCTGGTGATAGGCCATTTCAAAGTTCGGCTTTTTCATCAATTGTGAAAACAGCAAGATGATGGCGGCAATGACCAGCACCACCACTAAACCATAAGCTTGTAAAAACTCACTACTGGCGATTAAAAACTGGGTTGTTTGGGGAAGGTTCTCCCCCATATGTTCAAATTGGCCGACAATTTGAGGAACAACTTTCGTTAATAATATCGCGATAACGCCCACCGCGACTACCGTCATGATAATAGGGTAAACCAAAGCCTGAATTAACTGAGAGCGCATTTGTTCTCGTTGCTCAGTGTAGTCCGCCAGGCGATTTAATACTTTATCTAAATGACCTGATTTTTCACCTGCCGCAACCATAGCGCGATATAAACGATTAAATACTTTTGGAAATTCAGCCATGCTTTCGGCTAAACCATAACCTTCGGTGACTTTGGTTCTCACCCCCATAATCATACTTTTGATAAGATTCTTTTCACCTTGTTCTGCCACCGCCATTAACGATTCTTCTAGCGGTAAACCAGACTCAACTAACGTTGCTAGCTGACGGGTGATCAAAGCTAATTCGGCAGCAGATATTTTACTTTTATTGGTTCGAGCTGAACTTTGAGCCCCGCCTTTACTTTTACTGCTGGCGAGTGTGGCAAAAACTTCAATGGGTATCAGGCCTTGTTCACGCAATAAGCCACGAACTTGCCTTGGGGTATCCCCTTCAATGACACCTTTTTTAGTTTTGCCATGACTGTCTAAAGCCTGATAATCAAAAGCCGCCATTAATCTTCTCGTGTTACTCGTAAGACTTCATCAAGGGTCGTTTGCCCTGTCATGACCTTGTCAAAGCCATCATGGCGAATAGATGCCGTATGTTGACGAATGTATTTTTCAATGGCTTGTTCACCATGACCGTTATGGATTATTTCTCTGACTTTATCATCCACCACTAAGAGTTCATGAATACCCGTTCGGCCTTTATACCCTTTAAAGTTGCACTCTACACAACCTACAGCACGGTAAATAACCTGCTTATTATCACTTGGTAAATCGAGCAAGGTAGATTCTTCTTCATCAGGAAGATGGCTTTCTCGACAATGAGGGCAAAGCGTACGTACTAAGCGCTGTGCAAGTACACCCAATAAACTTGAGGATAATAAAAATGGCTCTACCCCCATATCTTCCATACGGGTAATCGCACCTGCGGCAGTATTAGTATGCAAGGTTGATAGCACTAAATGCCCCGTTAAACTGGCTTGAACACCAATTTGTGCGGTTTCTAAATCACGAATTTCACCGACCATGACTACATCAGGATCTTGACGCAAAATGGCTCTTAACCCCCGGGCAAAAGTCATGTCAACTTTGGTATTAACCTGTGTTTGGCCAATGCCTTCAATGGCGTATTCAATGGGATCTTCTACGGTTAAAATATTACGCTCTTTGGAGTCAATTTGCGTTAAGCCAGCATAAAGCGTAGTACTTTTACCCGAGCCTGTAGGGCCTGTGACTAAAATAATGCCATGGGGTTTTTCTATTAATTTGCTAAAGGTATGTCGGTTAGTATCCGTCATACCTAGGTCTTCAAGATCTAATCTCGCCGAGTTTTTATCTAGCAAGCGTAATACGACTCGCTCACCATGCCCTGTTGGCATAGTAGACACACGCACATCAACCGCACGACCACCAATTCGCAATGAGATTCGACCATCTTGTGGGATACGTTTCTCAGCAATATCAAGTTTCGCCATCACCTTGATACGTGAAACTAATAAAGAGGCTAGTTTGCGGTTTGGCTTTAAAACTTCTCGCAAGACACCATCAACGCGAAAACGTATTTGTAATGCACTTTCAAAGGTTTCGATATGAATATCACTGGCACTTTCTTTAATGGCTTCACTTAGCATGGCATTGATCAACTTGATGATTGGTGCATCATCTTCATTTTCAAGTAAGTCTTCACTTTCTACCATTTCATCAGCAAGGGAGTACAAATCCACTTCATTACCAATGTCTTCCATCATTTGCTGTGCTTCTGAAGAATCTCGTTGATAAGCTTGCGTTAACAACAGCTCAAACGTGGACGCATCTTGTACATCAAAACTAAAAGGCGCTTTAATAATACGGCGTACTTCAACGATTGTATCGACATTAATATCAGCTAAACAATGTAAAATATAACCGCTTTGTTGCGAGTTTTGCTCTTGTCGACTAAGCAAAACACTAAAGCGCTTGGCAAAGGCAAAAGGTAAACGCCACGCTACAGCGCTTTCTTCTGGTTCATCTTCTGTCAATATCGGCTCTTGCACTTCCATGGGTGTTTGTTCGCTATCTTGTTCTGCGTTTAACTGCTGATCAGTATCTAACTCAGCCATTAGTTATTATTCTCGTCTAATGATTTTTGCTGCTCTTTTGTTTGCTTGTCATTTTTTATTGATTCTTGATAATCATCAAAAGAAGGTGGCAGCGATAAGTCATCATTCCACTCAGGCAAAATAGGTAGTCTTTCATCACTCATCAGTGACAAGCCTTCTTCTTTCTTACGCAATTCATCAGCGCGGATAAAGTTATACTTTTCCTTCGCCATGGTATTCATAACGGCAGCATCAGTAATAATAGTAGGACGCAAAAATACCATTAAATTACGTTTACGCGTGCTATTGGTGGTTGACTTGAATAAGTGGCCAAGGATAGGAATATCGCCTAATAGCGGTACTTTTTGCTCACTTTCTTGTACATCTTCATCAATCAAACCACCTAAGATAACTGTCGCGCCATTTTCTACCATGACAGTGGTTTTAATTTCACGTTTATTGATTGAAATATCAACGCCTGTAGCGCCGCTAACTGAAGATACCTCTTGCTCTATACTTAGCTGTACACCGTTACCTTCATTAATTTGCGGCGTCACTAATAATTTAATGCCCACCTCTTGTCTGTCTACCGTTTGGAATGGGTTAGCGTTATTGCTGCCGGTTTGTGAGCCGGTGATAATGGGCACTTCTTGACCGACTAAGAAGTAGGCCTCTTCGTTATCTAATGTGGTAATACTGGGTGTTGCCAAAATATTTGAATTGGTATCATTGCTTACCGCTTGCACGATAGCGCCCCAATCATTTTTCATAACACCAAACATACCGCCACTCACGGTGCCTAATAGTTGTGCTAATAAGGTGTAATCACCTTCAATGTCATTACCCGGAGGATTTACTGTGGTACCATTTTCTGTTGTGACGGTTGTGCCCGGGGTGCCTGGTTTAGTTCTCGCTGCTTCTGCAGCTCCCGCAACAGAAGAGATTGATGCAGGACCATTATTAAACTGAGTGAAACCGCCTTGTTCGCTGTACCACTGTACGCCTAATTGCACACCGTCACTTTCAAACACTTCCACAATAATCGCTTCAATATGTACTTGCGCACGCGGTACATCAAGTTGACGAATGACCGACTCAAGGGAGCGTAACATATCAGGCTGTCCGGTAATTACCAAGGTATTGGTTGACTCATGGGCTTCAATGCTGGTATCCGCTTTGGATTTGCTACGGGTTTTAGTTTTAGTTGATGATTCTTCTGAGGCGATAGTTTTACTGACACCATCAAGTACTTTGACTAAATCTTCAGCTTTAGCGTACTTTAAATAGTAAATACGGGTATTGCCGCTGGTTTCTAATTCACTATCAAGACGCTTAACCAAACGGCTAACACGCTCACGGGCTTGTACTTCGCCGCTAACAATGACGCTATTTGAGCGATCATCAGCAACAATTTTTGGAATTAAAAAGGTCGGTTGCCCTGCCTTACCGCCACTAGGTTTATTCATGGCTTCAATAATACGCACTATTTCACCCGCAGAAGCATATTGTAATTTAATAATTTCAACATCTTGGTCGCCAGCTCTATCAACACGCTCAATGATTTTTACTAAGCGATTTACCGTTGCTGCGGTACCGGTAAGCATAATAACGTTGGCGGGATCATAGTTTGTGACATTACCACCACCCGCTTGATCGGATAATTGACGTAACAGTGGCACTAGTTCACGCACAGTCACGTTCTTTACTTCAACGATTCTTGTCACCATTTCATCGCCAAGAATTGTGCTGTTGCTGCCAATAACGGGAATAGAGGAGGTTTTAGCGTCTTTATTGCGGATTATCTTGATAATGTTGTTATTCATTTCTACCGCAGCAAAACCGTAGACTTCCAACACATTTAAGAAAAATTGATAGTATTGCTGCTCCGAAAGTAAATCATAACTACGCACATTCACTTTACCCCGCACATTGGGATCAACAATCATGGTTTTTTTCAGGTTTTTACCGACAATATTGATAAACTCAGTAATTTCAGTACCTTTGAAGTTTGGGGAGTATTGTGCAGCACTTGCCTGACCGACGGCAAAAATACTACTAAAAATAATAGCGGTAACGAGCGCTACACTGACTTGCTTGAGTTGCTTAAACTTGTGGCCAAAATATTTAACCACTGAGACGTTTAAGGTAGTGCCCATGAAAAATTCCTTATTGCTTTTATTTTATAATAGTAAAGGTTTTATAATTACTAAATTTATTCGTTTAAAAATTGCTTTTAATTAATGCTAAACAGTATTTCAACTAAATCATTATTACGGTTAATTAATAGTGAAATATCACGTTCAGTTTTCAATGCTGACATTGCTTGTGCTGCTTCTACTGGCGCCAGCAAATCATAACCATTCATTTGCACGGCTACATCGCCAGCTTTCAATCCCGACAATTTGAAAAAATCAGGCTTTTTACCTGGGGATAAACGGTAACCAATAATTTCACCGCCTTGTCGTGCAGGTGAAATACGCAAATAATCAGTTATCTTCCCTGGGTCGCTAGTTAAATCATTCCTTAATCGAACTGCACTTTGGCTTAACGCTTTATTTAAACGCTGATCAACAATATTAACTTGCTGTGGCGTGGTACTGGTCGATTTACTTTTGCGCTGAGTATTGGCTTTGTTATTCTTGCTCGCCACACTGTTTTTAACAACACCCTTGGCTGGTTGATTATAGTCTGCGCCATCAAGCATTAGGGTTTCCAATCGACCTGACTGTTTAATAATCACCCGGTCAATTAATACCTTTTCAAGGCTGGCACGAGTACCAACGATAATATCACCAATACCATAGGTTTCTTGTTTGCCTTTGTGTTCTATTATAGCCGCGGCTGTTTCGACACTGTCACTAGCCACGGCTGCAGAAAGCGTTAATTGCAAGCGGGTTTGGGGTGCATTTTGTACTTGTTCAATAACTTCTTCCACTTGTTCATTGTACTGACCAAATAAGTTAAGTGCCTGTAGCGCAGATAAATTATAGTTGCTTGCAGCCTTTTTGTCGTAAGCAGTACCACTCGTCACTAGAGTACTATTAGCCGCTTGCTCTTGTGGCACCGTTAACCAAGTGATTTTTGCTGCCAAAAATGCAATATAAGCGAGTAACAACAAACTAATTGCTTGTGCTATTTTTTGTTGCGGTAGTTTTGCCAACAAAGTGGAAAACGATGTCAAGTGATGAGTTAACGCCATTAAGTTTCAGCTATTTTGTTTTAGTTATTTTGTTTTAGTTATTTTGTTTTAGTTATTTAAGGCTGCTATCGGTAATAGCAAGCAATAATGCAAAGCCAATCATCTGTTAATTTGCAGTGCAAGTTATCGATAATACTTGACCATTAGCTTTGCAACAAGCAATGTCCTCAGTTTTTAACTATTATTTACAAAAGATACCGAAAAGAGAGGGCGGTTCTTTGTTGAATATGTTATTTTTTCGACAAAATTATATCGCTAACTGTTTATGGCAACTGAAATTAATTCAACTCAACTAACAACTACTAGACTAGATAAGTGGCTTTGGGCTGCTCGCTTTTATAAAACTCGTGCTATTGCCAAACAAATGATTGATGGGGGTAAAGTATTTTATAATGGCCAACGTAGCAAATCAGGTAAGGCTGTTGTGATTGGTGACATGATTAAAATCAGGCAAGGTTTTGATGAAAAGGAAGTTGAAGTAATAGCCATAGCCGACAAGCGTCGTGACGCTACTTTTGCCCAAACCCTTTACCAAGAAACCCAAACCAGTATTGAGATAAGAGAAAAAAATAACCTCGCTCGAAAGCAGGGTATTTTATTGAGCCCCGCTTCTGATACCAAACCCGATAAAAAGCAACGTAGAAAATTGCGCGAATTTAAAGAGCGTATTTAGTTCAATCTCATCTACATCTTGAAATAGTTTGGGGTTATAATCGCCTTATATAAATTTTAGCTTTAATACCAAGCCATTGGCCAAATACAGGATACCATTTTTATGTCGCAAACAGACATGACTAAAAACGATGAATTAAACCGTTATTTATTTGATGATAAGCATGCCCGCGGTGAGTTGGTACAATTAAGCAAAAGCTACCAAAGCATTATAAGCAACCATGATTACCCGTTAAGTGTGCGTTTATTGTTGGGTGAATTATTAGCAGCTACCTGTTTATTAACAGCGACATTAAAGTTTGAAGGTGAGATCACTGTACAGTTGCAAGGCGATGGCCCGGTAGGTTATATGTCGGTTAACGGTGATAACAATCAGCAAATGCGCGGTATTGCTAAGTTATCTCAAGCCCATATACCATCAACAGTAACAAGATTACATGACTTAATGGGTAAAGGTACTATGGTAATTACCATTAGACCAACTCAGGGTGAACCTTATCAAGGCGTGGTAGCATTAGAGCAGCCAACTTTAGCGGATTGTTTAGCCCATTACTTTGAAGTATCAGAACAAATACCAACAAAAATTTGGTTATTTAGTGACGATGACAAACAGCAAGTTGCTGGCAGCTTAGTGCAATTATTGCCCGATGGTGACGGCAGCATTGAAAACAAAGATAAACAACAAGATGACTTCGATCATTTAACGCAACTGACCAATACCATAAAAGCCGATGAAATTTTCACGCTTGAGGCACAAGCATTATTGTACCGCTTATACCATCAAGAGAAAGTCAGTTTATTTGAACCTCAAGTGGTCAGTTATCAATGCGGTTGCTCAAGCGATAAGTGCTTAGCTGCTATTTCACAAGTTGAACCGACCGAAATTAGTGCTATTTTGGCAGAACAAGGCAAGATTTCCATGACTTGTGAATATTGTTTAACCACTTATGACTTTTATTCCGACGATTTAAAAAGTTTCACTTCGAAACAAGTTCACTAGTTACTAACTTTCATTTCAGTCATAAAATAGCTTTCCCACACTCTTTTGGATATTTATTACCTAAAAGAGTGTGGAATGCCCCCTCTCCTGCAGCCCTTATCAATATTATTGTTGTAAAATTACCAATAGCCGCTTACTTACTATTTTCAATATTCTTGTTGCTTATAATGAAAACTTTCAACTTAGGTTAGTTTTTACTTTCGTTTTGTGCGTTATTCCAATAGAATGTCGCATTATTAACTCTATGAAAACTTTTAGTCCATATTTCAAACTATAGTTTTAATACAGCTCAAACCAAACATAACTTAAAATTCGTCATACCTTAGGAGTGAATTTGCTATGACCGCCCCAGAAAACTCAATTGATTTGTCTCAATACGGCATTAATGATGTTGCAGAAATTGTTTACAATCCATCTTATGAGTTGCTTTTTAGTGAAGAAACAAAAGCAGGCCTCGAAGGCTTTGATAAAGGCGTAGTCACGGAGCTTGGCGCAGTCAATGTTGATACTGGTATATTTACCGGTCGCTCTCCTAAAGATAAGTATATTGTCCGTGATGATGTAACTCGCGACACCGTTTGGTGGTCAGATCAAGGTAAAAACGACAACAAAGCAATGAGCCAAGAAACTTGGTCTGAATTGAAAGGTTTAGTGACCACACAACTTTCAGGCAAACGCTTATTTGTTGTTGATACCTATTGTGGTGCCAATGATGATACTCGTTTAAAAGTACGCTTTATTACTGAAGTTGCATGGCAAGCACATTTTGTGAAAAACATGTTCATTCGCCCAAGTGATGAAGAGCTTAAAACTTACCAACCCGATTTCGTGGTGATGAATGGCGCTAAAACTACTAACCCTAACTGGCAAGAGCAAGGGCTGAATTCAGAAAACTTTGTTGCTTTTAACTTAACTGAAAAAATTCAGTTAATTGGTGGCACTTGGTACGGCGGCGAAATGAAAAAAGGTATGTTCTCAATGATGAACTACCTATTACCTCTTAAAGGCATAGCCTCAATGCACTGTAGTGCCAATGTAGGTAAAGATGGCGATGTGGCAGTATTCTTCGGTTTATCTGGCACAGGTAAAACAACGCTTTCTACTGATCCTAAACGTGAACTCATTGGTGATGACGAGCACGGTTGGGATGATAATGGAGTATTTAACTTTGAAGGTGGTTGTTATGCTAAAACTATCAAGCTAAGTAAAGAAAATGAGCCTGATATTTATAACGCTATTCGTCGTGATGCTTTATTAGAGAACGTAACAGTTGCCGATGACGGTACTATTGATTTTGATGACAATTCACGTACAGAAAACACCCGTGTTTCTTACCCAATTCATCACATTGATAATATTGTTAAACCAATTTCTCGCGCTGGTCATGCGAAAAAAGTTATCTTTTTAACTGCTGATGCTTTTGGTGTTTTACCACCCGTAGCTAAATTAACACCAGAGCAAACAGAATATTACTTCTTATCAGGCTTTACCGCTAAATTAGCCGGTACTGAGCGTGGTATCACTGAGCCAACACCGACTTTTTCAAGCTGTTTTGGCGCGGCATTCTTAAGCTTACATCCAACTCAATATGCTGAAGTTTTACATAAGCGTATGGAGGCTGCTGGCGCTGAAGCCTACTTAGTAAACACTGGCTGGAATGGCACAGGTAAACGTATTTCAATTAAAGCAACACGCGCTATTATTGATGCCATTTTAGATGGTTCAATTGATGAAACTGAAACAACCGTTATTCCGATGTTCAACTTAGCAGTACCAAACACAATTGCAGGTGTTGAAGGTGATATTCTTGACCCAAGAAATACTTACCAAGACGCTAGTGAATGGCACAACAAAGCTGTTGACTTAGCTAACCGCTTTGTTAATAACTTTGATAAGTTCACTGATACCGATAACGGTAAAACCCTAGTTGCTGCTGGTCCGCAATTATAATTAAGCTTTAAGCGTCGAAAAATTTAAAACCTGTTAGTGAAAGCTAACAGGTTTTTTTATGGTGGCGACAAAGAGAATGTATATTAAAACGTTAAGGGTAAATACACCTTTGCTTGCAAACCACCTTCAGCGCTATTTGATAATTCTACCCGGCCGCCATGGGTGTCAACGATTCGTTTAATAATAGCTAACCCTAAACCACTGCCTTCTGTACCACGAGCAGTATCACCTTGAGTGAAAGGCTGGAATAACCGCTCGATGTCTGAATCCGGAATACCTTTGCCATGATCCCTGACAATAAAATAGGCATAGCCTTTTTCTTTATCATGACCAGTGAAGACTTCAATATCTCCATCGGTATAGCGCAAGGCATTTTGAATTAAGTTCGCTAAAGCACGTTTAACCGCCACATGGCGCAAGGGAATTTTAGGACAATCGCTGGCAATAAACTGGATATTCCTATCGCTGGGTGTTTCAACATGAAGGACTTCTTCCACCAGAATATTTAAATCATCTAACTCTGCTTTATCTTTCGAGTCGTGACGGATGTAATCAATGAATTGATCGATGATATTATTCATATCATCAATATCATTTTCTATACCTTCTTTTAAAAAGTCATCAAGCTCAGACATCATTTCACTCGCTAAGCGGATACGCGTTAACGGGGTACGCAAATCGTGAGAGATCCCTGCCATCAGCAAGTTTCTATCATCCTCCAGCTGTTTAATGCCTTTTGACATATGATTAAACGCTTGCGTTACCGCCATAATCTCAGAAGTACCATGTTCAGTTAGCGGCTCTGGAAAATCACCTCGACCAACATCCTCAGCAGCTCGTTGCAGTGATTTCAACGGCCGGTTAAGTTGCCTAACAAACAGCCAACCTCCTGCAACACTGAGTACACCGATAATGACAAGAAAGAATATGAGTGGCGAAAAGTTCGCTTCCTCTAATCCTAGCAAGGGAATTTTGACCCATAAGTTGGGCGCTTGAGGTGGGCGGATCCAAAATAGATATTCATCCCCTTGAGATATACGCACCTCCGCCGGACCATCAAGTAATGCAGACATTTGCTCACTACGATAAGGATAATAGCCAGCCGAAGCTAGCCCGAGTTTTAAAGCATCCCTTTCACGATAAACACCAATACCCGTTTCTCGGTGAAACGCCTCGGCCATTTTAGGACTTAATCGGGCATCTTTTATATCGATAAAAACAACACGAACCTGCTTAGCCAGCAATTGATTAATCTGTTGCTGGTTTGGCTCTATCACGTACAACGCGAAGGAAATATAAGAGACAACCTGATTAACAAAAAGTAAAAAACCAATTAATAATACCGTTTGTCCAAAGGCACTACGGGGCAATATTTTCATAAAAGCTACATCTATTACTCGCGTTAAACTGTGGCGCCATCAGGTACGAAAACATAACCCAACCCCCAAACCGTTTGTATATAACGAGGCTTTGCTGGATCTTTTTCTAACATACGACGTAAACGAGACACTTGCACATCAATACTACGCTCAAGTGCTGAATAATCACGCCCGCGCGCTAAGTTCATTAGTTTATCTCGAGACAGTGGCTCTCTAGGATGAGTTACCAAAGCTTTCAACACTGCAAACTCACCACTGGTTAATGGCATACTAATATCACCTTTTACCATTTCACGCGTTGCTAAATTAAGCTGGTATTCACCAAAAGTAATATCGTTTTCTTCTAAGGACGGGGCTCCCGGCGCTTCTTGAACACGACGACGTAATACCGCTTTTATTCGGGCTAGTAGCTCTCTAGGATTAAAAGGTTTAGGCATATAATCGTCAGCACCGATTTCTAGCCCGATAATACGATCAACTTCGTCACCTTTTGCGGTTAGCATAACAATGGGCATATTATTATTTTGTTGGCGTAAACGACGACAAATAGATAACCCATCTTCTCCCGGTAGCATTAAATCAAGCACCAACAAGTGAAAATTCTCACGCTCAAGCAATCTATCCATTTGTTCTGAATTTGCCACACTCCGCACTGCAAACCCTTGCTCTACTAGATAACGCTCTAACAATGAGCGCAAACGCATATCATCATCTACCACTAAAATTTTTTGAGTTTCTTGGTTCATTTTTCTCTCTCAAGGTTGGTATCATTCACATCTAATATGTAATATCAGATTCACTATAAGCGATATCGCCACACATTAAAAAGAGCGATAAGTAAATGTTTCAAGCTATTTGTTACAATTTATGAATATAGCTCAACTACTTAAAACAACAAGCGTTATTGTAGGTAATGAATGGCTTGTTCAGTGACGCATTGAGTAAAACTTTTTTTTCGTTCACTGTGAGACAAGGACAAAATGGCTTTTTCCACTAAAGCCATTTTTTGTTGGCGCTTAGCTTTAGGCATGTGTGCTAATTGCTGGTGAAAACAGCCTAGTAAACCAAAGTTAAGGGCGACATCAGACTGCATGGCATCTTCAGCTAAACATAAAACTAACTTATCAACTAATTTTTTTCTATCCATTTTTTTAATTAAATCGGTTAAATGGTAATTAACAGGGTCTACTTTACGCGCTTTATTGCAGGCAAAGAACATATCCGCAACAGCAACCACAGGCGTCAGCTTTTCATGCTGTGCGCTAAACCTCTCCATCAGCCAAGCATCATGATCAGAAGTGGTTTGCTCTTTTTTTAAGTTATTCGAAAATGCCTGTGCAGGTAAATTATTTACTAGCAATAAACAAGCTAAGGATAGGGGGATAAGCACTGTTTTCATTGAATATAGTTAGCTTACTTTTGCTAAATTTAACTAATAAGTAAGCTAAGTATACCGCTTCTGATTGAAGATGCTAGCTTAGAGATAATTGGCTGCTTGTCACTTGATGCATATAAACATCGAGTTGCCGATAGGAAATGCGAATACTTCTTTTCTCCAATATCAACTTAACTTTTTCCGTATTGCCAATCACTCAGACAATATTTTTATGCATTATGATAGTTTTTATCGTATATTCAATGATGTAACTATTAGCTTCTAGCCAGTGCTCAAGTGATGTTTAGCCAAATGTATTAATAGGATCTCAAAGCAACCAAAACAAAATTGCTTTAACCACTTTGAATAAATCAGGGAAATATTATGAATCCAGAAGAAATTATTAATCAAATCACGCAAATGACATTGCTCTACGGTCCAAAATTGCTTGGCGCAATCGCTGTATGGATCATTGGTGGATGGATAATAAAAGCAATCGGTCGTGGCGTAATAAAAGGGTTAACAAAAAGCAAAACAGATCCGTCACTAATACCTTTCCTCATGGGCATAGTTAACGGCCTGTTAAGAGTAATGTTGGTTATCACTGTGCTTGGTATGTTAGGCATCCAAATGACCTCCTTTATCGCAATCTTAGGTGCTGCGGGTTTAGCTGTGGGTATGGCATTGTCGGGTACACTGCAAAATTTTTCTGGTGGCGTGATGATCCTCATCTTCAAGCCATTCAAAGCGGGTGATGTGATAGAAGCGCAGGGCTATATAGGCTCAGTTGCTCAGATACAGATTTTTAATACCATTATGAAGACCCCTGACAATAAAACTATCATTATTCCTAATGGTGGATTATCAACATCTTCGATGATCAACTATTCAACTGAGGAGACAAGACGTGTTGACTGGACAATTGGTATTGGTTATGGAGATGATGTAGACAAAGCCCGAGCAGTTATCAAGCGATTATGTGACGAAGATTCACGCATTTTAAAAGATCCTGAAGTATTTATTGCTGTTTCAGCATTAGCAGACAGCTCTGTTAATTTTACCGTCAGAGCATGGGTGAATGCGGCTGATTATTGGGGCGTATATTTTGAATTGAATGAAAAAGTATATAAAACCTTTGCCAGTGAAGGATTAAATATCCCTTATCCACAAATGGATGTTCACCTACATAAAGATGCTTAAAATATGGCGAATATCTTTAAGCAAATAGGTTATAGGTATTAGCCGTTAATTTAATGTAAGTAACGGATGAAGCCATGCAAATGGCTATCATAGTAATACCTTTGACTTAGTTCACCTATGTACTATAGATACCCACTGAAACTTAAAAGAGCTAAGCAATTAATTTGGCAAGCTCTTTTTTTGTTGCTCTGAAATGTTTATGTACTAGCGCTTGGCCCTGGCATACCTTAGCCAGATATAAATACCACTCACTGACAATAGAATAAGTAATAGTGCAACAGCGTCCATAAACAACACACCAAACAGACCAAATAATCGGCCACTATGCGCATCCAAAACAATTCGCTCAAGGGTTAGGTATTGAGCCCGATAACTGAGCTTTGCAGCACTGATTGCTTGCTTGCTTGCTGAATTATGAGTAATCCATGGTGTTTTTATGGGTGAGTTTATCTCTTGCCATAAAAACGCCTCGCTATTGTATTGCAATATTGTACTAGCTGACTTGATAACTAACTTCCCATTCAATAAACCAGCAGCAGTCACACCAAGAGGAAAGCCAGATTCTTCACCAAGCTGGTCAATTAATTCGCCACTTTCATCATAAATGTAAAGTTGATCAATACTCACCACAGCAAAGACTTGCTGGCCACTGAAAGTCACTGGCACTATAGCGATAACTTTAGTAGCGCTTTCAAATAAAAATTGCTCGTCAAGCCAGACGACATTATTGGTTACAACCAAATTATTGTTAACATAAAAGCGGATATCAGAGGGTGATGAAATACCATAATGATCTAACAGTAAAGAATTTTTAATTGGACTATGAGCAAGCGATAGCCTGTCTGTATGATTTAATGCAATGCCAGAAAGTGATAAAAAAATCAGAAAAAAGGCAGCAATAATGCCAAGCTTTCGATGCCACTCTCGTAAGTGGCGTATTATGCGGTTATGCAGTGATTTTGATGATGGTTTCATAACGGATAGAAAGCTGTTTACATAGGACATTAACATTAAGTTTGCTTATTTTGCCGTATGCCCTCTCTAAAAGATAGAAAAGATTACTGGGAAGCCAAGGCTTTAGCATTTAACCACAAAGCAAGGCGAGCAACTTTTGTTGTTGCTCTTACTGACAAGGTAGCACCAGTAATGCCATCAATTCCTTGTGTTAATTGCTTATTGCTATCAAGACTAGCATTGATAAACTGTTTAGCGTAAAAGTCATGGCGAACTTCATCTCCTCGGCTTTCTCTATACGTCAGTACTTTTAGTTTTCGAATTTGCTGTTTTCCCTGATTTGAGTTGATGTGGACACCAATGGTGATGGGCTTTTCTTTGCCTATTTCATCCAAAAACCACACACTGTCTTCATCACGTTGCCAATAACGAATTCGCATACGGTTGAATTTATGACTAAGAATTTCAGCCACTACAGCTTTATCTTCTTTTGTTAACCACAGCATTTTAACTTGTGAGTTTTCACCCAAACTAGCACTTATAAAAGCTTTAGGAGTTTGATAAACACCTTTGCCTGCAGTACTTTCGCTACTGTATAGCCAAACAAAAATAACTAGTAAAAAAGATAAAAATTTTTTCATTATTTACCTGCAATTATTAACAGAGAAAGTGAATAGTACTTCAGCACTATTCACTTATTTTTATATCGCTTACTTAACATGCAATATTAGAATTGGTAACCAAAACCTAGGTTAAAGCCTTTAGAGTCTTTAGCACCACCAAGATCTTCATAATCAGCTTTTAATACTACATTTTCATGAATGTAGTAGTTTACCCCAACGCTGGTTGACTCAACGGCTGTTGAATCGTTGTTACCGGCATTATTGTCATACTCAGAATAACGGGCAAACACACCAACTTTTTCATTGAAAGCATAAGAAGGTTCAATATACCAACCCGTTTGCTCATCACGACCTAAAGCTTTTGCTTCATCACCATTAATATCCCAACGAGCATATAAAGCACGAATTGTGAAATCACTTACTTGATAAATAGCATGCGCTTCTAATAACGTTGCATCTGCACTATCAATAGGTGCATCAAAGTTACTGCCACCTTGGGTAATATCTGTTTGGTATTGTAATGTCGCCGCTAACTCTAAACCTGTGATGGCAGTGTATTTAATACGACCTGTATAGGCTAAGTTTTCAGCTTTTGCTTTGGCAACTTTTTGACGACCATTGCGAATTTTAAAATCTTCACCGACTTCTAAGCCACTCGTTGCAGCACCATCAATACTTAAACCTGGCGCAGGTTTAACATTAACAGCTACACCGGCTTCCCACCATGTGGCAGGAATAATATTTTTTTCAACGCCATTTCGCTCCACACCGTAAAATGTTGGTGGCTCATGCGTTTCGTTAATGATGCCAACAGGCACTAAGAACAAACCAACTTTCGAGCGGGTTGTGTCACTAATATCTACTTCAACATAAGCTTGCTCAAGTTCAACTTCACCTGGCTTACCATCACCAGAAAGTGAATGCTCTAATTCAAATTCAGAGAAAAAACGAATGCTGTCACTAAACTCATGGCCGAAGAATAATACAAAGCGGTGAAAATCAATTTTCGCATCACTATTATCATAGTTGTTATAATGCAACTCACCATAACCAGCAATGGTAGTATTGGCAAAAACACTTTCTTCAACTTGAACTTCAACTTGATCAGCTGTGGCATTAAGTTTTTGATCGGTTTCGTCTAAACGCTTTTCTAAAGACTGTAAAACCTTTTGTTGCTGCGCAATAACTTGACGTAATTTATCAGTTTCTTCATTGGCAATAGCTGCGTTACTTGCAAAAAGGCCAATTAAAGCCGAAGCGATTAGTGTTTTCTTCATCATGTGAATAATTCCAATATAATAGTAGTTTTTTTGCTAACCAAGTTAGCGGAAATAGGTTATCAGAAAGCTTTATGAGTAAATCAGAAGTGCCTTCTTTAAAGTGGTGTTATTAAACCACATCCGCAAATGAGAATCAATATCATTTGTATTTTTTATTATGTTTTTTAAATTCAGATCATAAACTACTGATTAAGTTTTAGAATGAGTGTTCAATTAATGAGTTTTAGGAGGTCTACTAGCTTAATTTAAAGGACAACACGTTGAGTTGTTGATAAGAGAGTTTAAATCAGTAAATATTTCTATTGTAAAAGGCAAGTCAACTGAGGTATTAACTATGTACTCGATTTAATAAGGTGTTTTTCTATCAACTCAAATAATGGCAGTGGACGCTCAAAATAATAACCTTGTATCAAGTCACAATCATAAAGCGCTAAACGCTCATACTGCTCTTTGGTTTCAACGCCTTCAGCTACCACTGTTAAATCATAAAATTGACCAATGGCTATAATAGTTTTAACTAATGATTCACTTTGGCTATTCACTAAAAGTTTTTCAATAAATGAACGATCAATTTTTATTTCGTCCATTGGTAAATTACCTAAATAACTTAAGGACGAGTAGCCAGTACCAAAATCATCTAGAGATAACTTAATGCCCTGATTTCTTAACTGTGTAAGCACAGGGCTTACTTTGTTAAAATCAGAAATCAGTACATTTTCAGTTATCTCTAAAGTAACGAACTGTGGATTAAACTCAACCTCCTTGATGATATCGAGGATAAGTTCCGCAAAGCTTGGCTCCATCAATTGCTTAGGGGAAATATTAATCGATAATTGCAATTCATCTGCGTTGCACAAGTTAAAGTGTTTAATATCGCTTAATGCTCTTTCTATAACAAAGCGACCAATATCAGAAATGATGCCGATATCTTCAGCTAGCTTAATAAATTCAGCAGGTGACACTAGACCGAGTGCTTTATTGTTCCAACGAACCAATGCTTCAACACCAATTATTTTTCCCGTTTTAACACTGATTTGAGGTTGGTAAAATACGCTTAATTCACTTTCTGAAAGCGCCAGACGCAGTTCTGATTCTATTAAAAAATCACGTTTAACTTGCTTGTTTATTGCTTCATTAAAAAATAAAGAACGCCCTTTTTGTGCTGATTTAGATTTATACAGCACTATGTCAGCCTTGCTAATTAGATCTTCTGTAATATCAGCATCATCTGGATACATAGCAACACCAATACTGCAACTGGAGTAAATTAATTTTCCCTTGATAATAAATGCTTGATTGAATATTTGTTGAATGGTTTTTACTTTTTCTTGAGCCTCTTGTAAATCCTCAAGTTGCGGGAAGCAAAAAATAAACTCATCACCACCAAAACGAGCAACGCTATCATTATTTTTGAGAATTTTACTAAATTTATTTCCTAAAACTTCTAATAAACAGTCTCCAACGGAATGGCCATGAAGATCATTGATTTTTTTAAAATCATCTAAATCAACAAACATCACTGCTAGGCTTTGGCTACTCTCTTTTGATAACCTTATTCCCTGAGATATTTGTTCATCTAATAATATTCTATTTGGTAGCATTGTTAATGAATCATGTAACGCTTGATGTTGTGATTGCAGTTTAATATTATTTAGCTCTTCAAAATCATCATTTATTTTATTTTCGTAAAGGGTAAAACGACTCGCCAAATACCTAGTCAGTAAAAGCGAGAGCGTGATAAAGAATAGCGTGACAAATAAACTTAACCCCAACAAATTGACAAATTGATTTTGATTTTGCTGAGCGATAGTTTGCTCTCGCTTAGCAAGATAATTTTCAGTTTCACTTTCATAAAACCCTGTACCTATAACCCAGTTCCACTCAGAAAAACCACGGATAAAACTTATTTTCTTGGCTGGTTTTCCTGTACTTGGCATTAACGGGCTAAGGTGTCTTAGGTAGCCTTCACCTTGCTTTGCCATGTCAATAAAACGATTGCCAACTTCGGTGATATTTTTATCTGTATTGTGATTTAAGTTAGTACCTTGATAATCTTTCCTGAAATGTGACAGTACGTTTCCTTGGTAATCTAACAAGAAAACAAAGCCATTTAGGCCATACTTAATGTTGGAAATTCGTTTTATAAGGCGTTGCTTAATATCATTTTCTACATCAACTACATATTCCCCAGTACCTATAAACCAGTCAAAAGGTGCGAAATGCTTGACAAAGCCTATTTTTTCAAATTCTTGCTTTTTATTATCAGGCTTTACAAACCACCAATGATAAAAGGCTTCGCCATGCTCTTTTGCTAACTCACCTAAGTCACGAATAATGTAACTTCCTCTACTGTCTTGGAAGTTAATTTCATTTTTACCTTCAATAGTAGGTAAAACTGGATGCATAACACTAAGACCATTGGTTTTATAAATAAAGAAGTAACCGCGCCCTTCATTAAAACGAATATTTCTTATTGCTTCAGTAATTAACTGGGTGACTTCACTTTCAGACTTGTGTTTATTATTTTCAAATATGCTGGTTGCAATACTATGAGCTTGGTATGTGTACTCTTTAATATTACTTTTTAATAATGTTTCTGTGCTGTCTCTTTCGTAAGTGATTTGTTGAATAAGTTGATTAACTTGCCCCTTAATCATCTCTTTTTCTGAGGTGATAAAGTTTTGCTTTAGGCTGTTAATATCGTTGGCAAGTTGAGCTTTATTATGATTAAAAACAATTAATAGTGCTAAGCAAGCAAATGCCGTAACAAGAATAGGGGGAATAACCTTTATTAGTCTCAGTAACTTTTTATCATGGGCTATCTGCATGAACTAACTTATCCTGACAATATACTTAATAAAATATTTGATACTTTGAATATACTCAACTAAGTAAGATTTTTTTCGAATTGGTTTATTGTACCGAAAGTTATTAGCATTGTACTAGCTAATCGGATGACAAAAAATTGTTCTTAATCAATTTTTTGTGTTGTATCTTAATTATTCAAAAAGCTCAATGGATGCTGATTTATGAGTTGCTTGAACAGAGGTTGCTAAACTATAGCAACCTTGGAATTTATCGGTATTGATGCAGGACTTAGTGTTGTCGATATTGATTTCTTCGACTTTTCAGACGCACAAGGACAGATTGATTGCCCGCCTGATGGTGCGCAAGCTGATTCCTGCCGTCGCTCCCGGTAACACCATGGAAGATATTGTTGATGCCCGTTTCGATTATAGCCAACTCGATAGTAGCGACTCAGCTGTGCGTATTCGCCTTAACAGTACAGCCGTTAATATTGAAAACGTCAATGGCGGCGTTGAAGTGGCCTATGTGCAACATGGTAAACCTTTCAAGCTCAAAGGCAAGAATTGCGTTTTGGCCTGTTACAACGGTCTTATTCCGCACCTTTGTCCTGAGCTGCCAGATAAGCAAAAAGAAAACCTCAAGTACGGCGTGAAAACACCGCTAGTGATGACCAATGTGCTTTTGCGCAGCGGTACCGCGGTTATAGCTACGACTACAACCCCATATACGACCCCGAGTGGGAGGAAGGACAAGCCCCCCATGAATTGGGCCGAGCACCGATAGGCCGTATCAGCATCGCCAACGCCGACTCTGAAGCTGCCGCCTATCTTCATGCCGCCATAGACGCTGCCAAGCGTGCTGTTAGCGAATTAAAGAAAGCTTAACGGTACTGTAACAATACAACTCAATGGTTATTTTTACTCAGTAATTAAGGGGCTGTTGAACTTTGCCGGTTATTTAAGCATAAAAGATCAATAGCCGCTAACCATACCGGTTTAATTTTTTAGTTAATAACTTCTCGCTGATAAATAATTCTATCGTTACCTCGGAAAATACCAAAAGTAGCGACTGCTGACGGGTTATCTATATGTGCTCCATTACTATTCCAATCAAACTTTAACCAATCAAACGTTTCATATGACACACCGATTTGTCCTTGCTTTCCTGCTCCTGTTGCCTCTAATACAATGGCTCTTGTTTTACCCGCAGAGAAACTTCCTGTAGCTTCTGGTTTATTTGTCAGTGCTGGATCTAACCCCTTATTAGTTAGTGTCAGGTTGCTTGCATCATAATTGATACAATTATTATTCGAACTAACAATAAAGTTGCTACCATCAAAATGTTCAATTTGCATCGGCTGGGGAAGGTTTGATGTTTCAGGACCAAAGCTATTTTTCAACACTAATCGGCCAAATCGAATTTCAACACCTGTAGGTGATGCATCATCTGTGGTTGTGACATTAACATCATCTGAATCTTTGATGGTAGAGACAGAAAAATCAATGTCCGAGGTGAATGGAGCCACTAAGGCATTGGCAGAGCGGTTATAAAAGAAGTTATCACTTTCTGATAACTCATAATGTAATATGCCTTTAGGCAAGGCAACCACATTAGGTAATACGGTCAAATCGTTTTGGCTCAAGGTGCCGGTATTCATATTGGCCGTTAACGACAACTTATTACCATCAACCCCTATCGCCACTTGATCTAAAGTGGGAGCAGTAATGCTAACATCAGCGGCACTGAGTTTCATAAAGTCATTTGCGCTGCCTTGACTGTCCTGATAATAGTTTTGAGTAATATTACCTTGCTTATTAAGCGCAGTAATTTTCAGCACTGGATTTGTTAAATATGAAATAGCACCAATACTGTCGGTTGCCTCATCTTTTTGGCCACTGTAAGCGAAGGTTGTTCCTGTATTACAGGTCGCTAAAAAAGAGCCATTTGCAGCTATGGTTTGTTCAAAATGATGAGGAATAAAACGGCCAATATTAATTGCCGAAGCAGGAATAGTAATACCTTCACCGCCGTAACTACTATCTTGCACATCTAGATTAAGCAGGCCGACTTCTGAATAGTGTGCGGCACTATAACTAGATATGCCAGAAGCAAAGTTGCTCAGGGTAACATTTTGAAATACTGGGCTGACGTTTGTCGTCAACACAGAGTTTGCCGCATAAGTTAAGTTACCATTAACACTTGCGCTTAATGTTGGTCCTGTTCGTGCTAACTTAAACTGAATTTGTCCCGGTGAATAATTGGGGGTAATAATGCCACGACTATTATAAGCACTTACGGTTAACTCAAAATTTTCACCCGCTTTATGGGTAGGTGTTGCCGTCGCCGTTGCCGCACTTAAAGGGGTAGAGCCTTGTTTTGCACTGACCACAAGTTCTGCGGGGCTAACCCAAAAGGCATTGCTGCTACCGGTTAAGCTAATGCCGCCTACATTATAATCAGCATGTAACCTGATCTGTCCAGCATCATGATAAATCGCGGTGATATCTGCCATACTGTTAGATCCAAAGTTTAATGTCGTATTACTCACACTTGGATGTTTAGCAATATTATTGCCGTTAACGCTAAAACTTAAACCACCGCTAACATTGGGTACGACATTTTCTTGTGATAACTTGACAATATTGTTACCGGTAAATAAACCAGTACACACGCCATTAGTATTTTTTACCGCCTGCAACCTGATGTCAAAGCTGGTGCCTGCTTCTTGGTTGGTAATGGTTTCAGATGAACCAGAGCTACCATTTAAAAACCTAAAACCCGCATCGGTAAAATCAATATCACAACTCGTGCTACTACCGTCTTTACACACCAAGGCATTGGTCGGTGTGATACTAGGGTTGATAATACCTAAGGTTAAGCCGGTAAAAGGTGTTGTTTGCGTTAAGTTTACTACGGTACTGCCAGTAAAGGTCACCGTACTTTTCGTCACAGCTTCTGCCTGAAAGTCTAAGGTCACTGCATCTGTACTTAAAGTACAGGTGCCATTATAGGCATTAGTACAGGCATTAATGGTAACGTTTTCAGCCTCACAGGTTAAACCATTGCCGTCATGAATAATTTGAAAATGATCTATTTGTGAAGGACTGGTACATTGCCCAAATTTTACCTTACCGTTAAGCGCGCCTTCCCTTAGAACTTCATAACCACTAGGCGCAGCTGAGGAGCGGATATTATTGGCAACGGATATTTCTAAATAGTCACCGCTGCCGCGCTCATAAAAGATCGCCGCGATATCAAAAACCGAGTCTTGAGTTAAGGTAAAAGATCCCCCCGTATTTGAGTTGCCAGTTGGGTTTTCATACCTTAGCTCATTGCTCGCACCGCTTGTTGAACTACCAAATTTACTAAATGAGATAGTATCCCCAGAAACAGTATCCATGACAAAGCTAAAACCCTCATCACTCTCAACATAAATGGTGTAATCCCCTGCGGGCAAACTGAGTTTACCCGAGGCATGCACTAAGAAGTCATCACCCGAGACACCAGCGCCTGGGTAGGGTAAGGTGCCCGAAAAATCATGTTCAGAGCCACCAAAGTCAATGCGATCAACCGTGCTTGAACCACTTGCAACAACGTTATAGGTGCTACCACTTATTAAACCAGACGCAGGTGAGCCGGCATTAAGCCATGCGGCATGAATAGCTAACGCTTCGGTTGTGTTGTTTATCTGCGTATTACTGCCACCACTGCCAATTTTAATGCCAGTAGCATTTAGCTTGCTGATATTGGAACTACAACTGTCTGGTGCAGAAATCTTAGTTGAAAAGTAATTAATATTATCTGCATTATTATCTGAAGACCAAATCCATGTGGCATTTGCGTCAACACCTGAAAGAGTAATCCAAGGCCAAACTCCGTTCAAGCCATAACCCGAAGCTGGCTGATAATTACTCCAACCCGTGGTACTAACGCTCCAATCAGTGGTATTGGTACTAAGGTTAGTCAAACTGTTCGAGAATTTATGATCAGTGCCTGTTATTTCAAACTCCCCAAGAAAACCAGCGACGCCACTTACATCAATCGCCTTGATATGCAAATAGTAATCCTGTCCTGAATCCAGATTAGTGGAAAAGGAGTCTAAGTTCCACCACTGCCCACTTGAGGAACCTATAAGGGTTCCTTGGGTATTATCACTAGTTGAAATAAAAGCCTCAAAGCTATTATCAACATGAAGCTTCCCTGTTAATTGCCCATTAAGGTTGTTAGAAACCTCATCACCAATTGATACATGCGTGTTTTGATTTTGCACTAACTGATAGCTTTGTTTTATCCAGTCGGCACTTCTGAATACATTGGAAACACGGACTTCATCGATAACGCCTTTCAAGTCACCCTCGGTATAACCAGTAGAGTACTGACCACCTGAATATCCGCCGATAAAAGATCCCGTGTCATCATGGCCACTAGCTTGGGTGTCTTCTGAGCCATTTGCCCCACCATTGAGGTAAAAAAAGGTCTTCGTTGGTGTTCGAACGACCACCACATGGTTCCACGTGTCAACAATGAGTTTAGTATTACTGTAAATGTTAGAGTCGTCGTTACGCCAAACTTCTATTTTGTTTCTGTCGCCAAGACTCGATTTATCTCCACCTAGACCTACCGATGCCTTATAATCGCCATAGGTATACATGACGGGATAATTTTTGTTTTGAAAACCGTCAAATGGTTTCACCCATAGCGATATTGTCCAGTTATTATAGTTATTGAGTTTCAGCGAATCGTCGTTGCCTAATTCAACACTGGTATTATCACGGATGCCAAAATTTAGTGCCTTACCTATTTTCCCCAGAATGGATGCTGGACTTCTTAGCGGTGTGCCGTTATTCGAATGGGAGGTTGAATCTTGATTGGTTGCTCCAGTATTTTCTCCCAGATGCCACACCCCTTTGTGATTGCTGTCCCAAGTACCATTTACATTTTCACCAGAGGTGACTGAGGCATTACCATAATAAACAGCAATGGTTTTTCCCGCAACCGGTAAGCTATCAATCTCGACCCAAACATCGGCGCTTGTGCCATTATACGATTCAATCTCAAAATCCAGCTCCGATCCATTGTTATCACAACTGGTGTTGACAAAGCGAATGTCGTCATAGTCAGCCTGCATGTCTGAGTCATAGTCAAGACTGATATAGGCGGGAAAATTAGTCAGGGTGGTCACCCCTGTATTGGCTATGGTTATGTTTCGACATTTATTCCAACTGGCGTGCCACCAATCATCAGCATAGACAGGGTTCGATACGGCGCAGAGCAAAACTGACAAGCTTGCGCAAATAAAAAGACTTAACCAGCGGCGTGCCTTACCAAGAAAATGAAAAGAAATCGGCATTGTTAGATTCGAAATTTCAGTATTATTCAGCCGCACATAGTCTCCTTCTTATTGACAATTTAAGGTCAGCCGTCTGTTGCACTCTTTCCACAAAGAGGCGTGCGTCACTCCAGTTCAAATAAGTATTTTCAGTACTTTATTATACATGCTAGGTTTTTGATTCTACAATGAAATCTGTACCATATTTAACAAAGCAGATTTAGACTGAAATGAAAATAAATAAGTTCACCAGTTAACAGATACTATACTAACTAGTGATTATTACTACAATACTTGAAGCCAGTCTAATAAACATAAGATACACATTAAAAGCCACAAGTTTCCCCATCAGCGAGATTTACTAAAAGATATAAAAGCCCAATACAGGCTAGCTATTAAGCCTGCAACTCATCACTTTCATAAATACTAACGGCTTCAGTGCAAGGTACATTATTCGTAATGGTATAAATTGCTCGCGCCAGTTTATCAATATCGATAGGCTGATATTTTTTCAGCCCTAAATAAAATACCGGCGTCATGAGTAACGATAGCCAATTGGCTACTTCTTCTTTCAACCTAAATTCATCTCGGTGCCCTTTTAACAATGAGGGCCGAAATATTCGCAAGGTTGAAAACTGTTCTTTGATTAGCGAAGCCTCAACCTCGCCTTTGATTCGGCTATAGAAATTACCTGAGTTTGCATTGGCACCGATAGCACTGACCAAACTAAAATTATTCACGCCAGCTTGTTTAACAACCTTGGCTGCCGCAACAACACCGTCGTAATCGACTTGGCGAAAGGCCTCTTTACTGCCCGCGGCTTTAATCGTTGTGCCAAGGCAGCAATAACTATCCCCACCAGCCAAATAATTAAGCATAGGTAAGTTATTCAACTCGCTAAAATCACAAATAATCCAGTTTAATTTTTTATGAGTGACCGGCGCTGCTCGCCTGGCAATAACAGTAACTTGTTGGTAGTGGTTACCATTAAGACACAAATCAAGCAGTTGCCGACCTACCGCACCAGTAGCACCAAAAATAGGGGCTTGTTTAGCCATTTTAAGAATCCTGCGAATATTAATAGATATAGTGATATGTTTTTGAGTAAAAAGTAAATTACCCTGCTCTTGAACTAAAAGTATCGTCTGAAATTGACGTGGGGATTATTGATAGTAACGATACTCCTACTAGGGTCAGTGAACTCGGTTTACCCTCTATTGCGGCGGCAGTTGCCAATGGCATATTTGCAGTAACAGGAAAAAGGCAAGAAGCTTACCTTTTAAGTTAGAGGCTTAAACTAATAGCAAGGAAAAATTCAAGCTTTCTCCCCGTATTTAGCCTTAACAAAGCCAAGCAGTGTTTCAATCACGGCACCTTTATCAGCACTCCAACGCTTACCTTCACTTAGAAAAAGGATCGACCCTTCCATCATTGACATAATACAAATAGCTTCAGCACGTGGAGACTCCCCCCCCTGCAGCTTCAATCTTCTTTTCCAGAACCTGCAAGTATTGATCATAAAAATCTTCAACTAGAAGGGTTATGATTACCTTAAAACAAAACTACAACCTAAAACACATTAAAACCAACAGGTTAAACCAAGAAAACATCAAAATATAAAGTTATTCGTAAAGAATATGTCATTTCTACTAAAATTCTTTACATTTTAATTAAACTACAACATTAACATCAATACGACTATGTTTTAAAACTAGCAATAAAGTCATGTAACATAACAAAGGAAAAATTAAGGGTAAGCCAGTTACTTAACTTTAATTTATTAGCAATACAGACAGGCAACCTGCATATCACCTCTTAATCCGCTATACACCTTTAGCTATTATATCATTATCAGTAGGAATTGTAGGTGTCATTATTAATAAACCGTTTGATAATTTTATTACCTACTCAATTAACTGTATAGGTTAATTGAGTACTAGATGACTAATGATCCCAGAACAGTCTTATTTTTATACCATTCAAGCACTAATTTACGCTACTATCCCCAAGACTCAGCTAAAATTAGAGTATATACCCTAACTCGCTAATAAGATGGTCCGCCTCCCCTAATCTACACTTAGGGCAGACTATTAAATGAGGAGAATCATCATGTCTACTATTAACATTCTTGGAATTGATATAGGTAAATTTACCTTTCACCTGGTTGGCCATGACTTATCTGGTCGAGAAGTTTATCGTAAAAAGTTTAGTCGTCCAAAACTGATACAAGTACTTTCTACTTTAGAGATAACGACTATTGCTATGGAAGCCTGTAGTGGCTGTCATTGGCTTGCAAGAAAGTGTCAAGAATTTGGACATAAAGTAAAACTGATCCCTCCGCAATACGTTAAACCTTATGTGAAGACAAATAAAAATGATTTCATTGATGCCGATGCTATAGCGGAGGCTGCCGTTCGACCCACTATGCGTTTTGTGAGTGCGAAAACTGAATCATCTCAGGTGATTTCCGTGATTCAACGCATACGTTCAAGTTATGTAAAAGATAGAACGGCTTGCATGTCACGGATTGGAGCTACCTTATTAGAATTTGGCAAGTTTATTAATATGGCTTTCAGGCATGATTATAACCTTACCAAAATACGCTTAGAAATGTTTTGAGAGATCCATGCGTTGATGGGGGATACGAGCAACATTAATACCGTTATCGCTGACTTGATAAAAAACAATATGTTTTTCTACAGGAAAGCTTCTAGCACCACGATAAATTTCACTTCTGTCTCTACCGAAGTCAGGGTATTCAGCTAGTTTCAATAATGCTGCATCTATCGTTTGAGCGTATACCTTGGCTTGCTCATTACCCCATGATTCAATTGTTGAAGAAATGATTTTATATAAATCACTTTCAGCTAAAGGAGATAACTTATAGTTTGGCATTTGTCTTTTTACTTACAGCTGAAGACGCTTGTTCAAAAACATCCATAACATTATGAGTTGAAACTTCACCTGCAGCTAACTGTTCAAAACCTTTCGCTACTTCTTCTCTAAGTATTTCTAGTTGCTGATTTTTACTGATATCTTTTTCAAATAATAGTCGTAGCCCATCACGGATCACTTCACTTGCTGATGTATATAAACCATCTGAAACTTTTTCAGTAATACGACGTTCAAATTCTTTACCTAAAGTAATATTCATAATAGTCACCTTAATTATCTCCTGGTTATATTATGCGCATAATATGCACACAATACAAATTCCGTTATTTGTTATTTGTTATTTGTTATTTGTTATTTGTTATTTGAAAAATAGCACGCCCAAACGTCCAACATGCTCTTTTATAGACAGGGGCTAGCTAAAGCAAATAGTCCATTAAAACTCGGTGGTCATTACGCCATTAAATTCAAAATGTAATGACTTACTTACCTCAAACACACTTTACTGACAGACGAATTAAATATACGGATGTCAGTATGAGCTACAAAAAACTAAGGAAAATAATTAAATGAGTAACAATATTTCAGATAGTGCTATGAAAGGCGCAACAACGGGAGCGTTAATAGGCGCTAGATTTGGTCCACAAGGTATAGCAATTGGTGCAGCTGTCCTATGCTTTTTTCAATTGAAAGTCTTTGCAGAAAACATAATTATTACTGTGTGGAATTATTACCTTGTGCCTCCTTTTTATATATCAGATAAAGAGGGCTTGGCATTTGATTTGGTTGGGTTGAATTGCTAAATAGTGATTCAACCTATAGGTATAAATTTAAGTTAAACCACTTACCAAGAGCACGACTCAATGCATACTTAGACAATAATAATCAGGGTATAGTACTTTTTGTAAATAAACTTTGGATGGAAAAGACGGGGGGGGGGAAACTTACCTTTGGACACCATCACTAATGAGAGACCAAAATGAAGTTATTTCATCAATTGACACTAAGGTGAATTATAGTAGTGTGAATTCATTTAAAGGGCTAACTTTTGGGGCTGTGAGGGGGAGAGTTATCAAACCGTTAGACACAGCCTTTTTGACCAATGACATTGTACGTGTAGATGTACATAATGAAGAGCAGCTATTGCAACTACTACGAAGGAATAGGGTTGATGTGGTTACACTCCCTAAAACGATTGCTATCCCTATGATCAAAAAATTGAACATTGAGGAAAATATATTTATTTCTCCTACCCCTATATATACTTATTCTAGACACATAATGCTCACCTCGGATCTTAAAGAAGTACATGGTTACTTAACTGAAGTTGTTAGAAATTTAAGTACTGATCCCAGATGGAAAGCAATCTTGCTTAAGTATAATTTAGATGTGTAAAGCTTTCATTCTCTCTATAACAAACTTTAACTTTAATAGACTAGATACCTTAAACCCCAGAGAGCTACCTTATTATAAGGTTACTATTCCCTCACAATAATTTAACCAAACAATGAATTCCTAATATACCGCTACTATTTTTGCTAGGGTTAGAAGTTCATTGCTAATTTGAGCTAGTTAGCTACGCTTTATGATTCGCTTCAACCTGAGTAAACATTTTGGTAATTGCAGGTGAAACTTCTTTTGTATTATGACTAACTAAAACAATAGCAATAGTACTGAGAATAAACCCAGGAACAATCTCATAAACAATTTCACTTAATGCCTGACCATTAATTGTAAATGGAACATAAATCCAAATTAATACAGTTACAGCACCGGTCACCATACCGGCAAGCGCGCCATTTCGGTTCGTTCTTTTCCAAAAAAGGCTTAGTATAACAAGCGGCCCAAAGGCCGAGCCAAAACCTGCCCACGCATTACTTACCAAATTTAAAATGGAGCTATTACGATCGTATGCTAAATAAATAGCGACTAAAGCAACAATTAAAACTGATGTTCTTCCGACGAAAACAAGACGTTGTTCACTTGCTTCTTTATCTAGAAATGTCTTATAAAAATCCCCTGTTAACGAGCTTGAGGTCACCAATAATTGCGATGAAATAGTGCTCATTATTGCAGCAAGGATCGCCGCTAGCAAAAAACCAGAAATTAAAGGGCTGAATAATACTTGTGATAATAAAATAAAAATAGTTTCTGGATCATCTAATGCTATGCCCGTATTTTTAACATAAACAATGCCAGAAAATCCTGTTGCCATTGCTCCACATATCGCGACAATCATCCATGTCATACCAATACGACGCGCAGTAGGTAAATCGTTAACAGAGCGAATAGCCATAAAACGGACGATAATATGTGGTTGCCCAAAATAGCCTAGCCCCCAAGACATCGCCGAAATGATTCCAATGATTCCGATACCATTAAACATATTCAATAAGTCAGGATTAATGGCTTGAATATCGCTCTGCATAATGGCAATACCACCAACATTATTTATCACGACAATAGGCACTAAAACTAAAGCGATGAACATGATACAACCTTGCACAAAGTCGGTTAAACTAACCGCGAGAAAACCACCAAATAAGGTGTAAGCAACAACAACACCAGCGGTAACATATAAGCCTAGCTCGTAACTGAAGCCAAACGAGCTCTCAAATAATTTTCCGCCTGCAACGATGCCAGAAGAGGTATACAAGGTAAAAAAGACAATAATGACAATGGAAGAAACTAACCTCAATGCTCTAGAGCTATCTTCAAAGCGGTTTTCAAAAAAATCTGGCAGGGTAATTGAGTCGTTCGCTAGTTCAGTATAGGTTCGTAAACGAGGCGCAACGATAAGATAATTTAAAAATGAACCAATAACCAAGCCGACTGCAATCCATAGGCTACTAATTCCCGAAATATACATAGCTCCAGGCAACCCCATTAACATCCAACCACTCATATCTGAGGCGCCTGCTGATAATGCTGTCACTGATGGACTTAAACCACGACCACCCAGCATATACCCAGAGACATCATTAGCTGTTTTGCGATATGCGTATATGCCAATACTAATCATCGCACAAAAATATAGACCTAAAGATAAAAGCGTATTAAATTCCAAAGTAAATTCCACCGGTTTATTTTTAAATTATTTGAATAAACTTATCCATTAATACCGATAAAGAGTTTATTGGGTATTTAATCCATAAAAATTTCTAAAAATAATTAAAAGTATTATTTAACCGTTAGTTAAGCGACTGTTTTAAGGCCAGAAAGGCATTTTTTTCTGAACAAGTACTAAACCTCGATAATTTACAATACTTTTAATCCCGCATCACTTTAGTGATCATCGGGTTATTTCATTTATACAAAGCACAATAAAAGGTTATTATTATAAATTAATCTATAAATTTTTATGGATTCTGTATTGATGAGGCTCTTTAATAGCGTCTCCTTAACTTGGGAACCGTGAATGTCTACAAACAAACAGCCCAATAATAGAATCTATGAAGCATTTCAATCATGCAGAGATGGATTAGTGCGATCTATTATGAAGATGAGCGTTCAACAGCAGGATGTAGATGACATTTTACAAGAAGCATTTATTAGAGTTTTACGCTCAGATGCACAGCAAGAAATTAAATCACCCAAAGGCTACTTGTTTGTTGTTTCAAGAAACTTAGTCCTTAAAACGTTAGCGCAACAATCAAAAGATATACATTCTGAAATTGATGAGGCCTTATTAGAAAGTGATGTTGATAATTCAGTTGAAAAAGAATTATATCAAAAATTGAAATTTCAGCGCTTCAGCGAAGTATTAAACTCATTGCCTGAAAAGCACCGCCGAGCGATACTGTTAAGAAAGCTTTACTGCTTAAGTCATAAGGAAATAGCAAAAAAAATGGATATATCAGTAAGCTCTGTTGAAAAGTATATTGCTAAAGGCTTAAAGCAGTGTAAGCAGTCATTGCATGCCCAAGGATATGAAGTAAATGAAACTAACCTTTCCAAGCACCAAACTCAATCAACCAAAGGGGGCACAAAATGAATACCAATAAGACAGTAATTCCACTTCGCACCCTAAACACCATTGATGATGAAGCGGCTATTTGGTTAGTAAGGCTTGATAATGGCAAATTATCTAAGCAGCTCAAAAAAGAATTAAAAGACTGGTTATCAGCAGACAAAAGGCATCAAGTAGCCTTAAAAGCCATGGCTGATACTTGGGATGATATGGATGATGTTCTTGTTAGTATGAATAATGAAAGCTCGCCCGAAAAAATATCTTTAATGCCAATAATAACTCCTATTTTAAAGCCTTTAGCTTTAGCAGCGAGCATTAGCTTTTTCGCTATTTTAATGTGGGGTTCGTCTTCTGATAACATACAAAACAGTTCATTCGCTACGACAATTGGTCAACAGTTAGATGCAAAATTTGCTGACGGTTCAATCATTCATTTAAATACGAACAGCCATATTGAAACTGAATTTTCTGATGAAAAACGCATCATTAAATTAATAAAAGGTGAGGCTTTATTCGACGTCGCTCATGATCCCGAGCGTCCCTTTATTGTTTATGCCGGTGATCGCCTTGTTCAAGCCGTAGGGACAAAATTTATTGTTCATTTACAATCTGAAAATATTCAAGTGACCGTGACCGATGGTAAAGTAAAAATGTCAGAAGTCGCTAGTAATACAACATTGAGTGATATTAAAGCATTAGATAGCTCCACCATTAACAAAGGTGATCTATTCATTGCTAAGGGTGAGCAAGCAATAGCAGAAAAGAATCAAGCGCCTACATTAACTCATCTCAAAGCTGAAAAAATGAAACGTGAACTTTCATGGCTTAATGGTAAGTTAATTTTTGAAAATGAAACCTTATTGGACATCATTGAAGAAATTAATCGCTATAGCGACATTACCATTGTGTTAAATGATCCTACCTTACATGACCTTCGAATCAGTGGCCGCTTTGACTTAGGCGACAGTGAAGCTTTGATTGAGGCGATAGAACTGTCATTTAATATCAAGTCTCAAAGGCTTGATTCAAAAGAGGTATTATTGACTAAAAAATAAAATTGTAAAAAAAACATTAAAAAACTTTACGGTTTTTCATCCCCTTCTGCTCTTTAACGTAAGTTGCAAATTACTCAGGTAGTTTTCGACTGAAACAAATAACTATAAAACACGTTAAAATTGAGAAGGAAATAACATGTCTAATAAATTCCATACAGGTACATTAGCGCTTGCTATCAGCATGGCGCTAGGTACTGTCTCTGTTCATGCCGCTGAAGATAAAAATGCAAAAGTAGAGAAAGAAGTAGAACGCATTGCCGTCGTTGGCTCTCGTGGTGCACCGCGCTCAGTGAATGATTCGCCAGTACCGATTGATTTAATCGGCGGTGAAGAACTAGGCCGTGGTGGCAATACCAATATGCTTGAACTTTTAAAAGGGACGGTACCTTCTTTTAACGTTCATGAAAATCCAATTTCAGATGCTGCTAGTCTTGTTAAGCCAGCTAATTTACGTGGTTTATCTTCAGACAGCACTTTAATACTTGTTAACGGAAAACGTCGTCACCGTGCTTCTGTTATTGCCCTTTTAGGTGGTGGTATTAATGATGGTGCTCAAGGTCCAGATATTGGTGTCATTCCAAGTGCTGCATTAAAACAAGTTGAAGTGCTTCGCGATGGTGCTGCTGCACAGTACGGTTCAGATGCCATTGC